>Ga0209367_1002523_pt1 | contig 24229 bp, 20 predicted proteins | sample WorMetLIZISLAND2_FD_187412 | JGI IMG/M metagenome (GOLD analysis project Ga0209367, IMG submission 187412) | Marine gutless worms symbiont microbial communities from Max Planck institute for Marine Microbiology, Germany - Olavius geniculatus... ... | reverse complement strand
GGGGAAAGGACAAGGGAAAAGGAGAAGGGAAAAGGAGTAAGGGAAGGGGGAAAAGGAAAAGGAGAAGGGAAAGGGAAAGGAAAAGGGAAGGTGGAAGAAGATAGCTTAAGAAATGTAGGACGCACGGACGCAGGGATACAAAGGTGATTTTATACTCTGTCCAATGCTGTGCATAGCATTGGACAGACAATAATATTTTTCAGCGAAATTTGGTGATCGATTTATCAACTTTTTGGGAATTAAGCGCGCAAAACTTTATTCAGATTCGTTCAGATTTGACATTTCTATTGTACGATGACTTTTTTTACGCGAAATAGCAGAATGCTTCGCGCGTCATAGCCATCGTCTAGGCGTCTGTCTGTCTGTCCGTCCGTCTGTCTGTCACACCTTTAAGCCCTATCAAAACGGTGTAAGCTAGGATCACAAAATCTTCATTGTGGGCTGCCCAAGATCTATAGTTTTTTGCGACAAAATTTCGTGCATCTCTGTGAGGGGGTTCCTTTCGAACGAGTACGTCAAAGAGGGGTACTCCCCCCTTAAAAAGACGTTATTTGGCCGCCATTGGCTCGCCTAGTGTAAAAACGGTTGCAGATGGGTACAGACATGCTGCACATCATAACAAGCACTGGTGACAGCTTACTAGATTTACGACCTTAAACCCCCAAATAAGGGGTTTTCGTGAATTTTCGTGATTTCGGGCTGCGCTATACATTTTAAGAGTAAATTGCGCCGAAACGGCTAGAGATAGACCCAGACAACCTGCATATGAAATTTTCAGCATTAAACGTAGATTTTAGCAGTTTAAGTTTCGATCGCCTATGTTCAAGGAGGCCTGCGCACGCAGACGGCAAAGAGGGGTACTTCCTAAAAAGTGGTTATTTTACTTTTATTGGATCGTGTAGCGTGAAAACGGTTGCAGATATGTACATAAATGCTGTTAATCGTAACAAGCATTGACGACGGGCTTTTTAGAAACATCGATGACCTTGAACAACCTTGAAACTCACCTAAAAAAAATTTTAGTGAATTTTTCGCAATTTTTGGCTGCAACGCACATTTTAAGAGTGAACTGCGACGAAATGGCTGGAAATAGACCAAGACAACTTGCGTATGAAATTTTTTGCATTGAACGCAGATTTTAGCAATTCAAGTCCCGACCTTCTATGTTCAAAGAGGCCTGTGCAGGCGGGCATCAAAAAAGTGTGCTTCCTTAAAAAGTGGTTATTTCACCGCTATTAGCTCGTCTGGCGTGAAAACAGTTGCAGGTAGGCACAGACATGTTGCTTGTCATACCAAGCACGTACTAGTGACGAGCTTTTGAATGGTGTCAACATCGATGACTTTGAATGATCTTGAATGACCTTGTACCTTTAAGAGTGAATTGCGACGAAATGGCTGGAAATAGACCAAGACAACTTGCATATGAAATTTTTCGCATTAAACGCAGATTTTAGCAATTCAAGTCCCGACCTTCTATGTTCAAAGAGGCCTGTGCAGGCGGGCATCAAAAAAGTGTGCTTCCTTAAAAAGTGGTTATTTCACCGCTATTAGCTCGCCTGGCGTGAAAACAGTTGCAGGTAGGCACAGACATGTTGCTTGTCATACCAAGCACGCACTAGTGACGAGCTTTTGAATGGTGCCAACATCGATGACTTTGAATGATCTTGAATGACCTTGTACCTTGAACGATAGGGGATCTTACTGTTTTTTGTCATTTTCGGCTCCGGCGCACATTTTAAAAGTAAACGGCGCCGAAATAACTAGAGATAAACGTGGACAACCGACACAGCACAGAACGTCCAATTTTATCAATCTAAATTTCGACCTCTTAAATCTTCCGTACGGAGGTCTGAAATTTGGGTACTCCTTCAAAACGCATTATTATTTTATTGCATGCTGTACACGATTGCCCAGGTGGCAGAACCGCTGCTATCGCGCGTCACGTGAGCTTTGCTCAAATCACTTGTTGTTTTTTCCGGACACAGTTTACATACACGCGCAGTGCAGATTTTGTTCTTTGCGCTTTTAACTGAGACGTATATCCTGTGCACAGGATTAAACTTGTATTTACACATGCCGTCCGTTTCTTTGCAAGTTAAACGCCACTGCTTAGGCTACAGACACACGAAGAATTGTTGCTAGTCAGAGCCTAAGACAATACATGAGATGACTGCCTCCGCGGGTGACCAGCCAATTCAGTATTTAACACCTTATGTTTCTAACTGATCAACATCCGATTAACTCTGTTGTGTCCCCGGCGAGGCGAAATTTGATTAAAATCTATCTACATTAATATCAACCTTCGTTTTTGTTGTGCTATAATGCCCACAGATTTTCGGGCTTTCTAAGTGAATAATTGTAAGCGACGGGTAACATCACATGATGATTGCGCACACAAAAAAACATGCATACTTCTGTGCAAACAGTCATTACGTCAGTGCTCTTCAAGTTCACCTTCTCACATATGCTGAAACAACTAACTGATACGTCAATGCCTAACTTCTGTTTATTATAATCAGTAAACACCACCAAAAACTAGTACAACAACAACTGCTGTACGCCTGTATGAAATTAACTTAGAATTGAACAATCTTAGTACAGTAGGCCCATGTATGCGACTCTGTCATTTTAGCTCACTTTTGTTCAAGTGTTTTGTGTGTTTCGAGTCGATTGCTCAGAGGGCTGCTTCCAAGAAAACAAACCGAGCAGGATATTTCTGACGGGATCGAACTTAGCAACATAAATGAAAGGATTGGTGGCCGTGTACAAAAATACGAGAAACACTGACGCATGATAGACGTTCTCAAGAGGAGTGCTCGGACTCAGCTGGATAAGAAATATGCAGAGATAGTTCGGCAGCCACGAGATGCCGTAGAATGCACAGACAAGAATCATGGTCTTAATAACGCTTGACTGCATCTGATGTAACTGGGTCTGACCGGCGCTTGATCCAGTAGCGGTACCATGGCTTGCCATTACTGCTGCCTGACGACGAATGACAATCAGAATGCGCCAGTAACAAAAGATGAAGATCAACAGTACATTAAGGTAGAAAAGAATGAAGCCACCAATAATCGGGACCAGGCTACCCGTTTCACTCTCCGAGGTCGTGTACCCATAGCAAGCTCCACCTATTACGGCAGCACTGGGGAGCTCCATACCTGCCGACAGATAGCTAGAAGATACCAGAACTACGTTGTATATGATACCGGTGAGCCATGAAAATGCCATTGCCGTGTATGTCATCCAGTTGCGCAGATGATTTTGGCTCCACGCCGAATGTACAATCTTAAGATAACGCTCAACGGTGATAGCTGCCAGATTGATTACCGAACCGACTAATGCAGATGATATGAGACCTTCACTGAGTACCAACGCGCACAGCAAATAGCCAATAGTTCCACTAACGTAAATATTAGAAAGCTTTAGTGAATATGTGATGATCATAAGCACACAGCTGACACAATCAAGAACATTCTGATTAAATATAAGCACGTGCTTCTTGTGCTGCTTAGAGGCAATCATGGCGTAGATAATGAGGGCGTTTGTTGCTGTTCCTACAATTCCGATCACTAACACAGCACCCTGAAAATACCGATCAGCACCACCTGACGACGATGACGTCATAACATTTTCCACTGTATTCTGCGTCACGTCGGTCGTTGTTCTGGCAACGGACAGGTGTGAAAAGCTGGATGATGAACTTGTCTCGGTCATTTTTTACCACGTGTTCTGCGCCGCCCAACTGCATAATGCTGTAAAGAATGGCATCTTTGTTGTTAATCCACTGCAGTTAAATTCAAAGAAAGTGCTCAGTGGTATGCAGATGATATTTCCAACTGCATAATGCACACACAAAGAAGGTTATGTTCTTTAAACCTAGTTATACGCCAAAGGAATAATAGGCTCTTGGTAGACACTGTATGACTCGATTTGTCAGCGCGGGATGTGAGACTGATACCCCGTTTACAGAATCGAGCAAACATCGAGCAAACGTCGAGCAAATGTATTCAAAATACACGTGCTAATTGCTCGACGTCTGCTCGACGTCTGCTGGATGTTTGCTAGCATTCATCCAGCTAGCTCGACGAGCTATAGTAATTAGCGTGCTAATTAGGAGAGCGGGCGGGTTGTAACTGGAAGGCCTAACACGCGATCAGCTGTGCGCTAAACTTAGGCCTACATTTGAGCCAAAGAGCTGAGTTCCATCAGGCCTGTTTGATGCTTGCTTGATGTTTGCTCAATGTCTGCTCGACGTTTGCTCGACGTTTGCTTGATCGTGAAACGGGGTATAAAACATGGCAAACATCGAGCAGACATCAAGCAAACTTCGAACAAACATCGAGCTGGCTCCTCCAGCTAGCACATAGCCAGCTCGTCAAGCCAGCTCGTCGAGCCAGCTTGATCGTATAAACGGGGTATGAATGACAGGGAGCGTGAGAGTCACGCGAAAGTGACGCCCATGAGTGACAGTACAATATTGATTAATTCGTCAAGACACAACTCATCGGTGAGCGGCAGTGCCTCTTCCGTGCACGAAGTAAACCTACTAGGTTTTTGGAGTTGCAGTTTTGTGATTGACTGTAAAACTTGAACAATAGTATTTAACGAGCGTTTCTGCAATCACAAAATTTGAAAGAATAGAACGCTCTACCGCAGACTCCTTGAGCTCTCTGCAAGATTTCATTTTTCCTGGAAATAATATTAAATGCGAATTTATAGATAGGCTCTACTCATCTTTTACTTGGGCTGTTTTTGTGCACGTACTCTAAGTAACTCCATGCCCGCGGAAAAAAATTCTAAGATATGCGTTAGTTGTTTTAGCGACTAAAACGAAACGACTCACGTTTTTTCACCGTCTTGTGTTTAATGTCATATTATACATAATTTTGCTTTAATTTGCTCAACTTATTTCAGCAACTGCGAGCGAAGTGCAGTTTCCGCCCGGTTATAACTGTTCCTGCCGTGTTCTGTTACATTGTGTAAGTAAGTAAGTAAAACGTTAATTTATTTTATACAAGGGGACAGAGGTTAGGTCGCTACGCTCCCTGTCCGCTTAATCTTTGCCATATTCTCGGCCTGCGGCCTCCATTTTCGGCCCTTCCGGCCTCAACTCGGCCTTCGGCCCCGATTTCGGCCTGCGGCCTCAATTTTCGGCCCTTCAAGCCTCTTCTCGGTCTGCGGCCTCGACACACAGCGCTGCATGCAGCGTACTACGCTGCTGCGTTACCGCTGCGCCTTCCCGTAGATGTGATGTATGCGCTGTAGCGCTTATGATGCGTCACCATGGTGACGACGTTTATATGACGTCACAGCTCTGCTGCGGCTTAAAAATGTGGCGGCAAAATTTTAAAAAATGTGCAATTTTTTTGAAAGGAACGAAACTTCAGCGACATCTCATCTAGCCCATGTGTAGGAGGCCACGTACGACACGGGCCTGCATGCAAAATTTCGCCGCCATACGTCGTGCCGTTTAGAAGTTATTGGCGGTCGCAACTCTCAAATATAGTATAGATAGCACATCAACGCCAAAAAGCTTCTAGCGCGCTGCATAGTGCATACATTACACTCTGAAAAGAAAAATGTATTCAACAATTGTCCCAAACAGAAATGGTGTAATCAACAGGATCACGCAGATGTATCGGCAGTGAGTTCCATGTCATCGGGCCGGCAACAGGGAAAGCCCGACGACCTCACGAACAGTAATAGGGTGTTTACACGATCCAGCAAACGTCCAGCATTAGCACGTGTATTTTGAATATATTTGCTGGATGTTTGCTGGACGTTTGCTGGATCGTGCAAACACCCCATATTCCCATAAGCTAGGCCTACATTTGAACCAGGGACGGAGTTCCAATAGGCCTGCTTGAGCCAGCTCGATGTTTGCTCAATCGTGTAAACACGCTATAAGATAGCACGACAAACTGATGACTGGCAGCAGAACAAAGATGATAGATATCTGGTGGCAGGCGCAGAGACATAATGTGACAAAATGCCAAAAGATGTTAGGCCTACTTGTACACTATTTGGCGAATCAAATGATGCTGACGATGACACTGATGATGACGTTTCATGACTGTACACGGATAATGAGCTGGTCTGAACTTTAGAATCTGTAGTCTTATAGGATGACATCGTCACTGACTCTCAGCGCAGACAGCTCTCGTTCAAGGTGACAGATGGGCGATTTGTCGATATGAATCCGATCGCCCATCTGATTCATATCGACATCAATGCCTCGCCACGACAGTCATGTATATGTAGGACTATGTCAGTAATTCGACAACCAGCTTGACTATGCACGACATTGTATCTTGTGCACGTGGCAGTCTTTCTACCTGACTTTCTGTATTTACGCAGGTATGAAGTAGACTGGATAAAATCCGTTATGCAAAATGTATTGGTTAAGTCTATGAAATTAACTCAAGAGGCTATTCAGTCAATTGAACATACGAAAAAAAACGACAAGATCTTGCAAATTGTATATTTATGTTATGCGTGTCCAGAGTCAGGAAAACGGTGCTTAATGTGTCCACTACAAGAAGTAACAACAAACCATAGTCGTTTTTGCATAGGCCTACGTCAGAAGATTGCGAAATGAGGATGTTGTTGATCATCTGAAGCAAGTTTTGAACGGCTGCTAAACAGTGATATTTGACGTAAGTCAAAGTTAAAGTCAAGTCAAATAAATTATTTGACTCAAAGTCGAAGTCATAGTCAAAGTCAGATGATTTTGATGAAAAAAGTCAAAGTCAAATAAATGTTACAACATTTGATTATGACTTTGACTTCTCTAGCTCAGGGATGGACACGGTTCGGGTTGACCCGCGGGTCGGGTCGGGTCGGGTCGAAATTTCCGAAATGCATTATTTTTTTCTTTATCGGTGGAGTTAAATAGCTTTAGCTAATGCTCTTAATATTGAGTATTGTTAATAACTAAATAAATATGCAACTAAATAGGCCTACAACCAGAATTTTTATAGCGCATCAACACCGAGGCAACCGAGGCATGACTGTCCAGTGACACAAATCATAATAACAAGAGGCCGGGGTTTCACAGGCACGCCGGGGTTTTAGTTGCAGCAACCAGCCACATGCTATTGATGTGCTTCGAGGCAATCGAGAGGGCACTGACACTGCAGACGGCTGTCTATTGTGCAATAAACGTTCTTTGATATAGCAATTAAAATGCAATCACTGCGCCAATTAATGCAGGAAGTGTATGGCTATCGTCTTCTTCAGCTTTGACGTGGGGGTTTACTGTCAAAGCGTGTGCAACCTGCTGTGTTTATGACAGGCAGCCGAGCACGGTAGTGGGACAGTTTGCATAGTGCCTTTGTTCTCTGGGTTGGGACGCAATGCATAGCGGCGGCAAAGGTGGTGGCGGACAAAAAGAAAACAAATGTATAACAATGAAACAGCTAAAAACAACATCACGAACACGTTGTGTTGCATATACATCGGCGCTGTTCGCGGGCAGTACTTTAGCTTTTTTCAGCTTGACAGTCTATATATAGTTTGGTATATTGTTTAGTAAATACATGTACGTTATAGCTGGGGACAGTTATCCTTTGATTAGTCAATTAATCATCGAAAATAATCATTAATTTACTTTTCATTAATTAAAAATATTATTTAAATTTTCGGACTTCTTAACAGCTAAAAATGACTGCTGATGTACGCTTGTAACTCACTTGTATTTCGCATAGGTTACGTCATCAAAATTTATATATTTACTTGTACTGTATAGTGTTAATTAGTACATAAACGAAATTACAGTCAAGTCATTTTACGTAAATAATCCGGTTATTAGTTACCGCCATAAGCTATTGGCCTTAAGCCGGGTCGGGTTGGGTTGGGTCAGATTTTGTGTGGGTCGGGTCGAGTCGGGTCCAGAAAAATTGACCCGCGTCCAACTCTGCCTGAGTCTAGCTTATTTTAAAAATTGGTTAGCCTAATACTTGACGAAGTTACAAACGTAGGCCCCTAATGAAACCTAGAAGCTTGCTTTTTATTTTTGCTGACCAACTGGCAGCCGGTAGCTTACAGAAATTAAGGCAGCATTTAAAATGTTTTCCTTAAATGTTAAAAGTATCGATATTGTCTGCAGTTATGGTCTTATACAAAAAACATTGAAATTCATACATTAAACTGTATACAATCATTTACACTGTGTTTAGTTTTCTACCCTCGTGAACTGAGTACTGAAAGTTTAAAAAACAAATAATGATGATAATAATAAATTTCATTAACAGCGTAATAACATACATCAATAGCTGAGGAGCAGAAGAATCTTGCTACAAAACAGAATTCTGATTCGGTCTTCGTGGCTTGGCTTTATGGCGTATCTTAGTGATACTTAATCTACAGTGCTTAGCCTATAATGCCCAAGCGCCTTCTCTTGCTTAGGCCTATCATAGCACACGCATTTGTGGCCAAGTCGATTCATCATGCGGAAGACGACTTGCAAATTGCAATCAGTGCTGTCTTCGTAAACGAATCGAAAGCAAAACCGAAAACAACTTGAACAAGTAATTTGAGCAAAGCGCACGTGACGCGCGATAGCATCAGTCTTGCCATCTGGGCAATCAGTGTACAGCCAGTAATAAAACAATAATGCGTCTTAAAGGAGTACGCTATACCCAAATTTGAGGCATCCATACGGAAGACTTCTTGAGAAATGTCGAAACTCAGATGGTTAAAATGCGTGATTTATGCTGCAAATTTTGTACGCAGATGTCTGGATTTATCTGTAGTATTCGGCGCAATTTACTCTTGAAATGCGCGCCGCAGCCGAAAATTGCAAACTACACTAAAACCCTTATTTTGGGAGTTCAAGTTCATTCAAGCTTATCGGTGTTGATACCGCTAAAAATCTCGTCACTACTGCACGGTTGTGTCTACATCTGCAACCGTTTTAACGCTACACTACGCCTATATAGGCCTACACGAGCCAATAGGGGTAAATAAACACTTTTAGGGAGTACCCATTTTTTACGCCCGCTTGTGCAGGCCTCCTTGAATCTATTGGGTCGCCACGGGTCGGGACTTCAACTACTAAAATATAGACTACGTTTAACCCATTAATGCCTACAATCCCATATAGGCTATGGGACACCTAATTTTACGGTAGATGATAAAATAATTTGGGCACTAATGGGTTATACAACTATCAGTGCACATGCAGCGTTGAGTTCGCCACCTACTGCAATTAATTTGTTTCGTGCTGCAATTCACCAAAACCCTTTATTCTTGGGAGTGAAGGTTCAAAGTCGTTCAAGGTCATCGATGTTAATAGCCATAAAAGCTCGTCACCAACGCTTGTTACGATAAGCAGCATGTCTATGCTTATCTTTAACCGTTTTACGCTAGACGAGCCAATATAACGGTAAAATAACTTTTTTGGAGGGGGGAGGTACTCCCTTTCCACACTTTCGTTCGAGGGAAACCCCCTCATCCAGGAGCTCGAAGTTTCGTCACAAAAACTAGACTTTTTAGTGCAACCCACAGTGAAGATTGCGTGATCCTATTGTGCATCGATTTGATACAGCTCAAGAGCGTGACGTACAGACGGACGAACAGACGCCAAGGTCATAGCTAAAACGCGCGAAGCATTCTGCTGTCGCGCGTAGTGATCAGCTACGAAGGGCGGTCAAAAAGTTTTGAGCCCAAACATGTTAGACTGCAATTTTCTTTACAATCTATTCATCAGTGAAACGTCAAACTTTACTGACTCTTACGAATCTGCTGCGGACACATTGAAGCGGAGACCGAAAACTCTTTTTTTCTGTAAATTTTATGGCTTGGAGTATGAATGATTTTATGTAAGCTCAGTCATTTTATTGTATTTTATCCAACTGTATTTTATTGTTATAGACTGTAATAATAATTTTTCTTCAAAATTTGACACTTGTAAAATCTTTTGAATTTGCCTATGAAAAACTTTCAATAAAAGTTTCACGCCAAGAAAATATACAGACGATTTTGTGTGCTTGAGTCAAGTAGCCTAGTCGAGTTCGGGTATTCGAGTAATATTAATTAGTCAGGTAGCTCATCCCTAGACAGTGGGCGTGCCGATGGGCGTGTTTGAGTAAAGCCGGCTGCTAATAACCGGGAACATTTCATCACTGAAGTAGCTAAGTTATAATTATTGTAACTCCGATGTCAATCATAATTTATTTTGCTCTTAAATGTCAACGTTTACTGATTATCTAAAGCACATTTGCGTTTTATGTATAGTGTACTCGATATAACTCGAAGTCTCAATGCTGCCGTTTATTAGAAGTTTCTAGCCGGTAGTGGAAAGCTGCAAACGTGGTGGCCGGTTGCGTCAGATTGATTGTAAACAGTAAACACGCGTGTAGTCGCTACGGACGCGCGTGATTTGGTTCCGTGTATAATAGCAAGGGCGGTCGTCGAGTCGATTTGAACAGTCTCCGAACACACGTGATTATGGCTTCCGTGGATGCGCAGAAAACGAATGGCGCATACAGTCCGGCAGACGACATGCCGTCGTCAAGCCCCTCCAAACAGCTGCCGGACGACGACGTCAAGGCGGTAACACTCAAGCCGAAGATCGGCCTCGTCAGCGGCATCTCAATCATCGTCGGCTCTATCATCGGATCAGGGATATTTATCAGTCCGAAAGGTGTGATTCAGGTAAGCTGCAGTCCAGCTTCACGCACCACGTGCTCTGTTCATGTGGTAGGCTGCAGTGTGCTGAAGTGTCATTGCGTATTCAGGAGATTAGCACTTAGAAATAATGGCAGTGATGTACTACTTGAGTATGGGGCAACTCAAATGCTTGTTTATCAGGACTTGGACTCGGACCAAGTGACTCACCAACTTTGACATGACTTTGACTCGAACCCACATGGCTTGTAATTAGACTCAGACTCGCTGTGTGATTACGGTGAGCAATATTTTAGATATTGTACAATTGCATTAAAGTTGATTCCTTGCATTCGGTCAATGTTCTTGTGATGTCAGCTGGCCTCTGATGAAAGTTGTACACAGTTGCATTCTGCCAACTCGAGGACATTGGCAGATCTAGAAGCTGAGAAACAGTTAGTACTGTAGTGTGAGCCTGTAATGTGGATGGATGTTTTGCATTTGCAGGCCCAAAACTGGAAAAGCTTTCCAGGAGCTTACATGGTGACTAGCTGTTATCTGTGCCTTTCAACTATGCTGACATATTTATTGATTAGTTTGTTTGCTTGTGATGTACAGGAGGTGGGTTCTGTTGGGCTGTCGCTGGTGATATGGCTGCTGTGTGGTCTCTTCTCCATGGTTGGTGCTTACTGCTACACAGAACTTGGCACGCTGATCGTGCGATCTGGTGCCGACTACGCCTACATATATGAGGCATTCGGTCCTTTCCTTGCATTTCTCCGACTCTGGATAGAAAGTATGATAGTTCGTCCTTGCATCATTGCCATCGTGGCGTTGACGTTTGCTAACTATGTGATTGAGCCGCTGTTTCCAACCTGTGAACAGCCGGACTCTGCAGTCCGCCTTCTAGCTGCCATCTGCATCAGTGAGTTTCTGCAGTATTTTGTTGATAATTGTAGTAAATGAAACAAGAAATAATGGTGGTGAGTGCCAATATGATATTTGGTTATCCATCTAGTTGCTAAGCATATCAAGCATTGACAGTAAATAAGTGTTAGGCCTAGTTTGCAGTCAGCGCCTGAGTTGCCTTCTGCAAAGAAACATGTACATGAGACCGAAGATCTTTGACAGTTTGAATTGTATAAATTTTGATGCTCTGTTTATTTTTGCTCTGAACATTTGCACCAGTTATATTTTTTCTATTCATTTTATTTTTACACGTGCGAGCTAGCATAGCTAGCTATAGCACGTATTAGCTACGGTAATTCTGTCCGTCCGTCTGTTCGTCCGTCTGTCCTGGTGTTACGTCCTAGTACCGTTCCAAGCCCAGGCGAGATAGAGACTTCAGTTTTCACCATATGATAGCCTATAGTCTCTAGTATTTCGGGACAAAATTTCATGCCCCTGGGTCAAGGGGGTCCTCATGAATGAGGGGGTGAAAAGGGGCACCCCCTCTAAAAAGACGTTATTTTATCGGTATTGGCTCGTCTGGCGTGAAAATGGTCAGATAGGCACAGACATTGTGCTTATCATAACAAGCACTGGCAACGAGCTTCTTAGGAATGTCAACATCAATGACTTTGAATTACCTTGAACCCTCAAAATACGGGATTTTAATGAATTTTCCGCTGCGATGCACATTTCAAGAGTGAATTGCGCCAAAATGGTTGGAGATAGACCAAGACAACTAGCATACAAAATTTTTGCCATTAAACGTAGATTATATCAGTTCAAGTTCTGCCCCCCCTTACGTTTAAGGATGTCTGCACAAGCGGGTGTCAAATAGGTGTACTCCCTAAAAAGTGGTTATTTTTCTGCTGTTGGTTTGTCTGTCATGAAAACGGTTGCAGACAGGCACAGACATGTTGCTTATAATGTGCTTTTTAATGGTATTAACATTGATGACCTTGAATGATCTTGAACTTTAAAATAAGGGTTTTTAGTGATTTTTTGCAATTTTTTTTTCTGCAAAAGAGTGAATTGCGACGAAACAGGTGGAGATAGACTACTATATAGTTATTGAAAAGTGGATAAGAGAAGTTAGGGTTCCTTTTTGGCTATATCTTAATAACTACCACACCGATTACTACGGTGTTGACGGCTACTGAAAGAGGAAAGGATTGGGTATTTTTCTGAATAGGTTTTAGAATTTATAAAATGAAACTTTGATTTTATAGGGAGTTTAAAGTTGTGGGTACCCTATCTTAGTGGTAACCTAAGGTAAGATCATCATCATCATCAAGCGCATGCCCCGAGCTGGAGCGTAGCGGTTTCCACGAGGTGCTTCCAGTGTTCTCGATCCTGGGCGCATCTCCAAGCTGAGTTGAGACCATGATTATGAGGCTGGAGATCTGCTCCCAGGGTACATAGCCACGTGTGGCGAGGGCGTCCAGGATGGTGCTTCCACTCTATGGGCAGACCTCAGATTGACGTTTTGAGTGCTCTGGAGATGTCAAGTAATGCGTCCATCCTTGCCACGTGACCAAAGAGTCGAAGCCGACTTCTCTGAATCAGCTGAGACAACAGCGGCGGTGAGCCAGCTCGAAGTCGAACCGTGGCGTTGGCTACGTGATCCATGTATGGTATACAGAGAATACGACGCAGGCAGATGTTGTCAAAAGCATCAACCTTGTCTATTAAGGCTCGGGTTAGGGCCCATGTTTCAGAGCCATATAATAAGACTGGTTGGATGTAGGTACGAGAGGTAAGATGGCGTTGAATTACCTGTTTTTTTGGCAAAATTTGGCTATATTATTATAACAAGCAATGGTGACGTGATGTTATCAATACTGATGACTTTGCATGACCCTGAACCTAGAAAATAGAGGATTTTAGTGATTTTGTGCGATCTTTGGCTGCAGAAGAGTGAAGTGCGACGAAATGGATGGAGATAAACCAATATTAGCTGCGAACAGTAACTGCCATAAGCTCTCGTGCGTCTCATGAGCATTAGCTCAGATTTTTTGTTCAATAGAGGATGCAATGTAGATCTGCACACCTTTACCAAGCTGACTGTAGCTGCCATCTGCATCTGGGCCATAGTTAGAAAAGGTTAAAGATGGTTTATGCTGTATTTATGGGAAACCTATCGCAGAGCTGTGGAGTGTCACCTGCCATATGGGATCACACAGTGTTACTTGCTGCCCTACACAGGCGAACGTGGTCCTGCTTTAACCCCAGCCAGACCAGCTGGTACTCAGTTTATTTTACCTGCCCAGAAGTATGGAAGTTGACCTTCGGGTATTGGTTATATACCCAGGTGGTTTTCTTGTCCGCTGAGAGTCACCCATCCAGGTAGTAACCGGTTGATAGTGACCCAACCAGTAGTCAAACCTTTTAATCGCAAGTCCAATACTTTATTATTACATCACTAAGCCATCATTGGCATGTCGCTAGATGCATTGTATTACTTGTTTGGCATAGGTGGGTAGCGCCATCTTGTGGTTATGCAACATGCATGGCAGTTAGTTATTAAGTATTATGCACGTCAATATTGGAGTGTTGAAGCGAAGAATTTCCGTGATTCAAACTTAGATCCGAATCACATCTGTTCTGGTGCTTTGTTTCTCGAAAATGTACTTTCTCAGCAATTTGATGAGATTTACCGTTTCGCCGTGATTATCCACTGTCGCTATATGTGTCTGTCTGATGGTTGTGACTGCATGTAAGTTGTCACGCTGTGTGTGTTTTTAGTGCTGCTGACAGCCGTCAACACCGTGAGCGTCAAGCTGTCGATGAAGGTACAGAACGTCTTCACCTATGCCAAACTGTTCGCGTTGGCTCTGATCATTGTCACCGGCATTGTTCAGCTTTGTCGAGGTATGCACTGTCAGCGAGATAGGCCGTCATACGACGTCATGTTATAGCATGTCCTTATCTTTGCCATATTAAGACTAATTTTCAAAGATTTTTACTGACACGTTTTGTAGGAAGGTAGCATAGTTAGACTTGGGAGTTGCTTGTTCAACTTTTTCCAGCTTGCCTTATAAATTTTTCGGCTCGCAGGCTGGCTCAAGTTGCAAAATACAATCCGCACTTTGAAATGTAATCATTACAGGATAGAGTGATTGGGTCATCTTTAGTCTTTAGTACACAATCTGCAGTTTTCCTTAGAAGTACTTTTTACGTAGATTAGCCTGAGTTCTTTGGCTGACCATGGCCTCAAGTTAAGGCGAGAAAAAATAGAAATATCATCACTGAATTGTTCAGTTCCGGTACCATTGTTTTGCAGTCTCAACGATAACACCACCGACCAACTGTCAGTGACTGATTGTCGTATGCTGTCGTATGCCTTTCAGTCACTCATGGTTGCGTTATTTATCCGTCTCATCTTATTGTGCGGCCATTCTGATAGGCCGCAATACGCACATTGCCCATCCGTCTGTCTGTTTGACTTTGCTGGGCTTTTAATTCTAAAATAAAGAGGCCTGAAAAACCAAAACTTGTCGTGAAAACTGAGCGTTCCTATTGTGGAGTAACTAGTGTGCCATTGTTCAGTTCCAAAGGTCAGAGGTGAGGTGGACGTCCGCATAATATGTCGTCACTGGGCCATTGCAGTTTGCTAGTGTTGCTGATAAATATCTGTCAGAACGATGCCTACTGGTTGTTAAATTGTGGTGGGTAGCTATCCAGGTGCATAGAGCACCTGTTAAGCTTAGTTTCCATCCAAAGCACGCAATACAACGGACGCAATGCGACGAACGCAACAAGCACAACGCAAGAATGGACATTTGGACATTAGACATCGACCGTTTCTATTCTTGCGATTAGGTCGTTGCGTTTGTTGCGTACTTTGCACGCATCGCCTGCGCTAGTTGCGTCAAAAAGTACGCTAGGTCCTTGCGTTGCGTACGTCTCGTCAGACGCAAACTGGGTTTTAGCTTTGTCTCTAGGAAGTACACAGTACACAGCTTGCCTCAGGCAGCTGGTGAGCGCCTGTGAATTATTGCAATTTGCTCCGGTATATCAGTGGCAACACCTGGCAGTTGCTTGCTCATCTCCACCTGCTTGGCTCACTCCATTGTTGCTGCGTCATTTCTTTCTACCTGTTGTTTTCCTTTACTTTTCCAAAGTGGTTTCTCTTTTCCGTGCGCAGACTGAAAGTAACTAAGTAAGCTTATTATGCGGCTGTAGTAATATGCCGCGTTACCAGTCTTTGTCGTTACGCATTACGGGCTTCTGAGTTCTGACGCGAAAAACCAAAACTTGTCGTGTCCGTAGAAAACGAAAATTGACCACTGTGAACATTTTCCAAAGCAGGATTAATTGACAGGCTGATTTTCAGCTCATAAGGTCGAAGATTAAGATTAGGGTGGTGCGGTGCAAGGGACGAGTGCACATAGCTAGACGGACAGCGGTTGGTTTATGGTCTGTCATTTGAGGCAACAGTGAACGGTTGCACGTGACGTCAGCGAAGCAGCACCGTCATGCTAGCGTGGACGTTATTAATATTTACGATGTCTACTCACACTACAGTCACACTCACTTACTTTCTAGTACCTACCCGTCTGTGCCCAAAATTGAAGCATATGAACTTGGTAGAAAATGGAACTCGGTGAACAATGAACGTTTTTCTAGATGGGAGGGTCAAAGGACATGGTTACGAGGTCTACTGCGTGTGCCGCGTGTACGTGGTTGTTTTTTTCTATTTTCCAGTCGTTGGATGTTGTCTTTTGCGGCTAATTGCTTTCAGTTTTCTGCATTATGGGTGATTAAAACATTGCCATATTAGTAACACACGCGGAAACGACCAAAATCAGTAATTACAGAAAAAAATATACCAAAATCACCGAACCAAAGTCACTAACGCTGGGTGACAAAATCACGAAATTAGCGGCAACAAAAATCACGAAGCGTGACGCGTGATATAATGTCTTGTTCACCCACATCGGATAAATATGGCAAGTTTGGCGATTACTTTTGTTCAACTAATATGAAGAAACTACAATCTTCCGTATTTCGCTTTGGGCGCATGCTCCATCTGATGCACGTCGTACATTTAATAACGGACCCGAGTCCTTCCATCGGCATTTCAATGTGCAATTCACTTCACCGCGTTCTTTATTTTTTGAGATGAGATTGTAAAACAGCAGACAGTAACGTGCATCACCATGATATGAACACGATGCGCCTGAACGCAAACGACAGCAACGCCTTTTCCGAGCCTGGCAGAAGTTCCAATTCAGCAGTTCTCAAGATAACAGTCCTTGCGCGCTGTCGGCTACAGAGCTATGCTGCGGTATACGATTTATAGACGAGTTTCAGGGACTTTCACCGCTGAGTGAATTGATAAATTTTTAGCCTCACACTTTGTATTGCGACTTGTGGTGTTGATATTTTACGTGTGATTTTAGGTTTTTGCGATTTTTGCCATTTTGTGATTTTGAATATTTTATAAGTTATTAGTGAAACCTAGTTAGTGATTTAGGTATATGCCCAACACACGTTAGATTAAGTTATCAGGTTTCCTGCAGGCTGACATTGTGCCAGTTTCAGTGTCATAATAAGGCTGTGAGGAGCCCTCATTCAACAGTAAGTTAGGGGCCCTCATTTGTAGGGTCAAATGGGCTGTAAGAGCTGACAGGGGGTGGGGTAGCCAGTCCCTCCCGACGAACTAGGGGACCGCGGAGCTCTTTAAGTTCCCCCACTGAGATTGCACGATCGAAGCCAAGAGTTTTGATTTTTTTTTATATTTTCAGATGGCTTCTTCCGCTGTGGAAAATCATGTGTGCTATACTTTTTTGTGTCGTCACTCAGGCGATTTATGTCATAGTTGAATTATTGTCATGATAGATCAAGCACTGCACTTGCATCATTGCTATTAATTCTACTGTACTGCTGGCGTTCGCTGATACCCAAACTACAAAATGCTACGCAGAAATTGCTCAAAGCGTCACTGTGATGTGCTGCAGTGTCATGGGTCTGTTGAATAATTGCCAATAGTTGGTTGATTTGTCAATTAAATGTGTGCCATGTTGCATATTGTGTTGAAATGTTTTCACTGATTGACTATTTAATATTAATATTGCCCAAGTAATAACACAAAATTCTATCCTTGTCAGCTGTCAGTGCATGTTATTTAGCATTAATTGCGGGCCAAGTGAGTGATCATAATGAGAAATAGGGGGACAAGAAAAGAATACTGATCGAACCATAATAGGTCATGTAAACCTTGATGAGACTGCTTTTTAGTCAAGTTACTGAATTTGACATTTTCTTTGATTTTATTTCTCTGTCCTATTGTTAGTGGCATCGCGTTTCATGTTATCCATTCGATTGTTTATGCGCATCTGCATATGTGTCTGCCCTTGATGTTGTTGTACGCTTCAGCATAAATGTGACAAACGTTTACAACGTTTACAAAAAAATCTTTGTAAACGCGTTTATTATTTTGTCAGCTTTATCTCAATAAAAATCACATGGGCGAAACGAAGTAAAATTATGACAGCGACAAAGATAATTAGTGGACAGGACAACTCAACTTAGTTTTCACATAGCTATAAGATTAAAGTGAGTGAATTCTGGGCACTTTTGTAAAACAGTTGTCACAGAACTGGAGTAAGACATTCTTTGACAATGAAAAAACTTTTATTGGAATTTGGAATTATCCAAATAATAGGCCTAATATTCAAACTTACACTCTGTGTACATTTACTTTTGGTTTACAAACGTTTACAATCTTTTTCCTAATAAACGCGTTTATTAACGTTTATTATAATTTTTTTGACATTCATCACATCTATGCACTTCAGTAGGGACTAGGGAGTTTTGGCTTTTTAACGTGTTCTGTTTGTTTGTCCATAGGGGAGGTTGAACACTTTTTGTCGCCATTCGAAGGATCCATTGTGACTGCGCAGTCAATATCTATTTCTTTCTACCAAGGACTGTTTGCATACAATGGATGGTTGGTGGCATTATTAACTTACTGTCATTAAACTAATTGTGGGCTGGAAAATAGTTTTGAGAAACCTGGGTAGTGGTGCACTTAGGTTTTTTGAAAGGTCTAAATTTTAAGGTTTTTTTTATTCATTGTGCATTTTCAGTTATGGATCATATTTACGTTCACATTTTAATCACAATATTTTTAGTGTGGCTATAACTTACAGACAGTGATGTGACCGGGAGAATGGTGTATAGGCTCCCCTCCCCCCCCAAAAAAAAATTAGAAATTAAAAATGCCCAAAAACTTTTTCCAAAAACTGGGTTTTCCAGCCCTAATGTCATTTCTGTACTGTTGTTATGCATTGTATTCATGGGTAAGCGCGGGATGGGGAACTGCAGCGTTGGGTATTTCACACTCGCCGTGCTGGGCAGTGGAATGTGGTCCCCGTGGCTAGTTCAGTACCTGCACCACCGCAGTAGTGCAGTGATGATGAACTCTGGGCCGTCTTCTGTTGCTGTAAACAGTTTACTCGCTGGTGGTTCAAAGTTGGAGTTAAGTTCACTGACAGATTGTGGGTGGTTTACTATAAGAGTGGGTTACATTGGCCAGGTGTCAAGTTGTTTATATACAGTTGTCACCATCAGATCGGATCAGCTTCAGTTTTAAAGGCCAGAGTACATTTCTGCCCCATGGTGTATGATAATTGCGTTTCGCTGTTTATATGCAGCCGCTGAAGTAGGCCTCCTTACGGTTTGCTCACACGTCTGTCCGTCGTCTGTCTGCCCTGCAAGGGCTGCTAACTCATTAGAACTACTATTTTTCATAATTACATATGCACACGTATAATGGAGATTTTTTCAATTCTAAGTTTAGCTCGTTTTTTGTGTTTTTGTAAAGGTGAAACTTCCTGTTTCAATATTATGTGTTTGTGTGCGTCCCCGATATGACCTATACTGTGTCGGGTGGGTCGTTAAACCCTACTCACTCACTCACTCACTGCCAACTCATACTGGTACCCATAGTAAGGTGTCTAGAACACCGTATCTGGCGTCAACATTCTCCAGGGCATGAGTAATTGGTGTGCCAATTTTTATCTTTCACGGTCAAAGGTTAATTGGAGTTAGGATTAGTGTTGCTCAGTGCAGCACTATGGCTAGGCAGACAGCCGCATATTATGTCGGCACTGGGCTGACATATTTTTCTAGGTTTGAACACATTGTAGGCTAAAACTGCATACCATATGTGACAAAATGGCTTTTCATGAAACTGGGCCTATGGCCTTACAGTATGTTTTTTAAAGAATGAAATGATTAATGACTGACTAGTGGAATTTGACTTTGTTTTAGGAACTATTTGAATTATGTGATTGAAGAACTGAAAGACCCATCAAAGTAACTTGATTATCGGTTTTATTGGTAGCATTTGTATGGTGAACTGTATACTGTAGATTTTGCTCAGTTTTCGTGATTTGTTCTTGCTTTTTTGTTTCTTGAATTTCAGATGGGTTATTTATTCATTTTATAGTACCTATATCAGTATTCGGTTTTTTTACAATATCTTGTATTGTGTTTTTATTACGTGCAGTAGCAGAATGCTTAGCGCGTCTTAGCCATGGCTTGGGCGTCTGTCCGTCTGTCCGTCACACTGCTGTGTTGCATCAAAATGGTGCAAGATAGGATCACGAAATCTTCACTGTGTGCTGCCCCAAAGACTAGTTTATTGTGACGAAATTTCGTGCCCCTCGGTGAAGGGGTTCCTTTCAAACAAGGGTGTCAAAGAGGGGTACCCTTTTAACAAGACGTTATTTTGTTATTGGTTCGTATAGTGTGAAAATGGTTGCAGATAGGTACAGACATGCTGCTTATCATTACAAGCACTGATGACAGGCTTTTTAGATATATCAACATCGATGACCTTGAACGACCTTGAACCCCCCACCCCCCAAAAAAAGGAGGTTTTAGTGATTTTTTTTGTAATTTTTGGATGCAGTGCACAATTCAACACTGAATTGCGACGAAATGGCTGAAGATAGACCAAGACAACCTGTGCATGAAATTTGCAGCATTAAACATAGATTTTAGCAGTCCAAGTTCCGACGTTCTAGGTTCAAGGAAGCCGGCGCAGGCGGGCGTCAAAGACAGCTACTTCCCTAAAAAGTGTTTATTTCACCGCAGTTATTTCAGTGTAGTGTGAGAACGGTTGCAGATAGGCACAGACATGCTGCTTATCATAACAAGCAATAGTGACAAGCTTTTTATTGGTGTCAACGTTGATGACCTTGAATGACCCTGAACTCTCAAAATAGGGGTTTTTAGTGAATTTTTTGCGATTTTTTTTCCAGCTGCGACACATTTTAAGAGTGAACTGCGCCGAAATGGCTGGAGATGGACCTGGACAACCTGTGTATTACATTTTTGTCATAGAACGTACATTTTTAAGAATCTAAATTTCGATCTCTTAAATTCAAGGAGTCTTCCGCACGGAGGCCTCGCATTTAAATACTCTTTCAAGATGCATTAATATATTATTGCTGTAGGCCTACACTGATTGCCAAAGTGGCAGGACCTCTGCTATTGCGCGTCACGTGAGCTTTGCTCAAATTACTTGTTGAACTTTATATGTGCTGTGTTTTGGCGTATTAAATCATTGGTTGACTGACTGATTATCAATGGCGTCGTGGCTGGGTGGACAATTGAGCAATTGCCCCCTCCTTCTGACTGTATAACTTAGGCTGTCAGAAAATAATCAGAAAATTTTTTTTGTTGGAAATTACGGGCTGATAAACCCCATTTTGGTGAAGTGTAGGGGCAAAATTGAAATAATTTTGAGCACTCATAATCTTCTTTGTCATAAATTTTCAGCTTTCTTATGAGATTTTGTCCAAAATTTGCATAATTTCCGTATGAAAATTGCAACTTCCTCCTTGCCTGCTTTTTCAACCCACGACACCACTGTAGCTGCTGATTGGTTGATCGGTTGATCCCATATGTTACTAATAATATTTTGAAAATTATAGTTGGTTGCACATGTTTGCATGCAGTGGCTGAGAATGTTGACATTGTTGTCGATGTTGTTATGAAGGAATTTACCGAAGGCATCATGGATCTCCTGTTCACTGGTGACGTTTGTCTACGTCCTGGCAAACGTTGCTTACTTTACGACAGTTTCACCACGGGAAATGATTGCATCACCAGCCGTCGCAGTTGTATGTTTTGTAATATGATAATAGTAGTTGACTGGTTATAGTAACTTGTAATAAAACTTTAAGTGATGTCTTTTCCAGTCTACACCACTGATAGGGTGGCATCGATCTTCGGTTGCTTAGCCCTTTGCCACAGACACCATACTATCTTCCCCACTGTAAGCCACAAAGCTAGACTTTGTGCGGCGTGTCTGTTTACATTTCAGCAACTACCCATGGTCGGATGGCCAGGCTGAGTTGACCTGCGTTTGTGGTTGGTTACATACTACGATGGTTTTTCCAATGGTCATCATTTCATTTACTACTACTAACGCTGCCCAAAGTAGAGTAGCTTCGTTCATCAACTCAGTGCAACTACCACTGCACCAAGCCAAATACTAGAGACACAGAGTTCATTGAACGAGTTGTCTCGTGATCTGCTGAGTGTTGTTGGTAAATGTATCATCTGCTCATGACTCATGACTGTTCTTTTTTGTTTTGGTATCTTTCAGTTGTCGTGCAGTGGTGCCTTATTGCATAACAGTTTTTTCTTTGAGGATCGGTCTGACTGATGTTCACTTCAAATCAGTTGTTATTTCTAATTTCTGAATTAATTACTTGGGATCTTGTCCTGGTTTTAAGAATATCATATGCAGATTTGCAGAGCTGCATACGCAGATTATGCAGAGGTGCTGCACGATGATGAGTGAGAAGAAAACAGTTATTAGTTGTATGCATCTTCATGCATCAATACATTACTACCATGTGCTTCAGTTTAACTGGCATGTGTGTTTTTTGTGGTCATTTGCACTTCACTGTATAACTCAGGTGTTTGCTGACCGACTGTACGGTGTTCTGGCTTGGTCGATGCCAATCTTTGTTGCTCTCTCTACATTTGGCGGTGTCAATGGAATTCTCTTTACTTCCTCGAGGTACGGTTTATAATTTATAGTCCGCCCGGAAATGATAGTTAGTTTCTATGTATCGTCATGTATCTTGACGACCTTCAGAAGCGTATTGAATACTAAAGTCATACGTCAAAGGTCAAGGTTACAAACTGTTTGTGCTTTGTGTGCTGCCATGGCAGCTACCACGAACACTACTTATAGCCTTCAGCAAAACTTAAAAGTCTAGTTATGGTTCATTATGTTTTGAGTAAAATCAAACTGGCTTTTGATGTACGGTATAAAGATGTCATACTTACTTACTTACTCACTTAGTGGTGTTGGTTCTGATCTTGGTCTCGGCCTCAAAGACTAATTGCCTGGCCTTGACCTCCAGAACCACTGGTTTGACCTCGGTTTTAAAAATGCTGGCCTCAAACCCATTACTGGTTAAATTTAGATAAAGCTACGTTGTTTATTTTTTTTACTGCACAGAGGAATGTTTAAGTGTGTTTTTTTCCACAAATATTATATAGCCATTGTACGTCATGCGTAGCCTAATTGTGTAATTTAGGAAAGTCACTTTCTTGCAGTTTATTAATACCACAACAAAGAAGCAAAGAAGAAGTAACTAGGTCTATAAAGTTTTCACACTATCGTAAATGCAATGTTTATATTTTTATTCTATTTAATACGCAAACAAAATTTATGCAGCTGCAAATTAACATGGACTTTGGTTATAGATTTTAGTGGCAAACTGTGAACAAAATGTACTGTCAATTGTTGATGTTATCCACCCGAATTAATGCACAACAAAGCATTCGTAGTATTAACAATTCACTGCTGAATACAATGATAATGTTAACTTTTGGCTACATAAAGCTGGCTTGTTACATTTGTGCTTGAACTAAACTACTTTGTTTAAGTTCTAGCCAATTTCGACCAGTGTTTGCGTGCAAGAACGCACTATCTCGAGCTGACGCGTTACTGTAGCGGCAAGCAAAGCTCCTGCTTGGCAGAAACGCGTGCACCGGCATGCAGTAGCTCGAGATAATGCGTTCTGGCTGCAACTGAAACCGACGATAAGCAAGATAGTGCAAAACGACAAATTTTAAACGCATAAAAAGCGGGCTAAAGGTGTGAATTTTGACGCAGGGAATTTTTCCCTGATAGAGTATGAAGTGCTCGACATGATGCCGTCAATAACTCATTTTTGACAAAATTGCGAAATAATGCATTCTGGCTCTATGCCCACGATATGTGATACAGTTGTACATGACATCAAGTAAAGTTAGTTAAACAATACAGAAAAATGGGTTTCGCATAACGAGCTGTTTGTTTTTAGCGGTTCATACAGACAAGCATGGAGCAAATAGTCGGAGTAAGAAAGATCACGTTTTGATGGAATCATGTACGCGATATTAAAAGAAAGGTTAAAGGTCGCATATAGCTCCTAATGAGCGAACCCATCTCAGAGCTACGGAGCGTCACTTGTCATATGGGATCACACAGTGTTACCTGCCACCCGACAGAGGTGAACGTGCTCCGCCTTAACCCCAGCCAGATAGGCCGGTACTCGATTTACCTACCCCGGAGGGATGGAAGGCTGAGTTGACCTAGGCGGTTGGTTACATCCCGAGATGGTTTACCTGCCCACAGGCAGTCACCCAT
>Ga0209367_1002522_pt1 | contig 24229 bp, 13 predicted proteins | sample WorMetLIZISLAND2_FD_187412 | JGI IMG/M metagenome (GOLD analysis project Ga0209367, IMG submission 187412) | Marine gutless worms symbiont microbial communities from Max Planck institute for Marine Microbiology, Germany - Olavius geniculatus... ... | reverse complement strand
TTTTGAGCCATTGCACGCAAAAATCCGCCGAAGGGTCTGACCTGTAGGTGAGTTGACTAAAAAAAAGGTATATAGCTACAAAAATTTTTGCGTACATTTCACCCATTTGCCGGGAAGCCCCCTTGAAGGGATTTACATGAGATTTTGCGTGAGGGGTCATCTCGCCGACATAATCAACGGTGCCAAATTTTATTTCAATCAGATCAGGGGTGTTGATTCTGTGGGGGGTCGAATTTTTGGCTTTCCCACAAGAAAGAGAAGTCGCCGTTAACACAGAGCTTGAACTACCGTTCAGCCTGTGATCGTCAATGTAAACAATTTATCTTCTAGCCCAGCATGACAAAAATTTTCGATCAAATATCGATTGCGTGATAAATTGATAATCTTACAGTTTTTGCGATAGCACCGGATTTTTTTGTTCCTCGTTTAGTTGGACATTTTCTTTGAATTAGTTGGCAGCATTCAGTGAAATAAATTATCATCAGTGTTTGTTGGGACGTTTTGCCACAGCGCCTGATAATCGTTTGGCACAAGCTGAACCGGAACGATTCTTCGTCTGTTCGACGCATCAGCTGGCTGCGAGACGAAAACACCGCGGAACGCATGACGTCATGGTGCAGTACGCGCACAACTCGACTACGTCATCAGTTAGTGCGTCGACTACGACGACGTCATCAAGTCTTGCGGCGATTGACGTAGACCCACTCATAGGCGTCATCGTCGTGCTCAGCCTTGTCGTGCTGGGCGCCATCTTCTTCGTCATCTGCGGACTATTTCTCAAGGCGGAGGCGCATGTGCATTCCGCCGGCAGAAACCTGATGACTGAGGAGGGTCTGCTAGTCGAACCAACAGACAACCAGCAGCACTGGGGGCTGAATTTAACCGAATGCGCCCCCACGATATACACCTCCTGACGACTGCAGCTAGTCGAACCGATAGCTACTCTCGAGTGACAGACCGAACGAACACGAACCATACAGTAGGTACAGATCTCCGTGCGTTGCCCGATTGCGTTTGGCTGCTTTTTTGTTGGTGTAGAATGACGACGACAACAACAACGATGATGACAAGGGCGTTTATTTCCCTAAATATTTGGAGCAAGTTTTTCTCCAACTCAAACATTGAGGCGTTGTAGACGCCGAGAATGAAACGCCGCAGCCGCAGGAGATGAATGGGAGGGAGAGCTTTCTCCGCAGCCGACTAGAGGGTCTGCGGGACTGTCGTGAGCTCCCCCAGCGAGGTTCGGGCCGGTGCTGGGGCGAACAACTGATTTGGTGCATTCTGAGCGTCACAGAACGCTTCTGATTGCAAGATATCGCAAAATATCAGACATGCAAAATTATTCAATCCCCCCTAATTTTCCGCAAAACATCTTTTCCCTATTTTTTCCTGGAGTATTTGCACCATGGTTTATATGGTGTAGACGCCCCTGGATGATGAAGATGATGATGATATTTACATTCACGTCTTTCTTCGTATCACTGTAGACTTATTTGGCTACCACACAGCTCCTCTCACGATACGAGATCCACCAGTGAAAGGTTGTAATTAGAAACGTACTGAGTATTTGACCGGCAGCCGGTCAGGTAGCCTGTAAACTATGTGACCGGTCAAAACAAAACAAAAATTGCAATCGCTCCCTAGGAAATGACATTAAATACAGTATACGCGCTATTGACTAGAATACACATGAATATTGTGGTGTGGTGTTTATGGCTTAGGATTAGGTTTAGGGTTGGGGTTAGGGTTAAGGTTAGGTTTAGGTTTGGGGTTAGAGTTAACGTATTTAAAAGATTTATATGACACTAATGAACACCAAAATTTAGCGTAGAATATGGGTGGTAAATTCGAGGTTCTTGCAGGCAGGCATTGATAAAAACGTGCACACCAGCTATCTGTGATGGTCTACTTGCTAGGCTTAAGGTGTTAGTTGGCTGACTGGTGGATCCGTGATATCGTACTTGCTACGGTTGAGGTCGTCAGTTGCTCCGCTGCTGCCGTCCCTGCGGCACCCGAAGGGTGCTTTTCGGGTGCTCGTCGTACCGCCGCAGGGACACAAGCTTAGCCGGTATACCTATGAGCACCATTCGGTGTTTGTGTAACGTACTGGCTAAGGCTGTTCAAGGCGGTGACCGATCAAATATCCGGTTTTGTGAGGGCCAGATATTGGACCGGACCGGTCACGACCGGGCGCGTTTGACCGGTGACAAAATTTTACCGGTCATATAGCCAATAAAATATTTGACCGGCTGCCGGTCAAATATTCTGTGCCAATTAGAATAGTAGGCCTACGATTATTTTAGAGCTGTCGAACTATACTTAATATTTTCGCAGTTTTTGCATACACTTACTGTTGCAGTTATGGACATCATCAGACAACGTTATACTGTGCTCTATTGCTCTTCCATTGTTCATAGTAGGTATATTATGTTGCGTTTTTAATCGGTTGCAATACGTACGCTGATATATTAAAGCATTTGATCGATTGATTTATTTGCAAAATTGTAAGAATTGTAAAATTATTAAATTGAAGTTGCAGGCATTGTAACGTATTACATCGCCTGAGATGCTTTTGACAGCAATTTCCGCAGGCATGCTGTCGATGTTGCTTTCTAGCAACTTATTGCGCAACCATGCCGCCACTCAAAAAAAACTGTTAACAAATCGGATATTATGGTTGCATGCATCAGCAAGCTGCAATTATGCATGATGCGAAGTGTTTGTCACTGGCTTGAATTTTTAACGGCGTTAATTTTCTAGATCTCCATTAATTGTTTAATTAACTGTTTAACGCCTTTGCTAACGCATTAATTGGACTTCTGCAGTGACTTTATTGCAAGTACACTGTGTCCGGTAAAAAAACTAATCCCTTAGACGTCGTGCAATAAAAATATCAAATCTGAATGAATCAGAATAAAGTTTCGTACACTCAATCCCGAATAAATCCCTCAAGCGAATGCCAAATTTCATTAAAATATTATTTTTTGCCAAAGTTATTAAATGTTGAATATCAATAGCAAAATATCTCAGTTACCAATATGGCGTTACGCAAGTAAACCCCTCTACAATACAATGCAATACAATATTCGTTTAATTCAAGCGTAGACAGACCGCTACGTAGGTTACAATGAATTACACAAGTATTAACAGTGTGTAGGTTACAGGATGAAGGTAAAGCGCAGGAGAACATAATATGCAGTTTAAAAATCTAAAAGTAGCAAAATAAAATAAACAAAGAATAATAAAATAAGTGTCGTAAGTGACAATTCTAATAAATGTCTTTAAAAAGCATCCTGGATAAAAAGTTTTTTTATCATCTGTTTTAACATGTAACGTTAAATCATGCCGTCTTTGCCTAAGGTTGTATTCATGCGCAGTTCTTTCTGGTAAGAGTTTATGTAGTAGATGATTTTCATTGTTCACAATGTTTCGAAAAAGATTGTCATCACTGTCACTGACAAGTTCAGCCGCTGTAGGACTGTTAGCACTGTAAAAACCACTCCGCACACCGCGACGGATAAAAGCTTCAATGCGATGACGATCGGCAGCACTTGTAAAACCCCATCAGGAATTTATTGGGGATTAAGCCTACGTAACTTTATTCTGATTCATTCAGATTTGACATTTTTATTGCACGACGTTTCGGGGATTAGTTTTTACCGGACACAGTGTATTTCGCTTTACTGCACATGTATTTCGCTTTACTGCACAAGAACGTCAAGTCATCACAGTAGCTATTACAACATTTAGTAAAGTGTGTAAGATAGTGACTAATTTAACGCACTTATCCTCGCACATTATCTGTCTCCGAAAACCCTCAAACAGAACTAAACATTGAGTCGATAGGATGATCCATTACAGAAATATTATGACCGCTTGAAATTTGCGACTATGCGAGATCGGTTTGCGGTCGTCGGGAATAAATCGAGTAAGTTATAAATTATGCTATTTTTGTGTAAAGTATTTGAAAATTCGATTTCACAAAAAACTCAGCTATAGCGAAAAGCATGTCGGATATGCATTTTGCTGTAGGCCTAACCTAGGCTTACATGTAGTTTTTCTTGAAGACCGGATAACCAAAAGCGTACCCGTTGTTGGCTGAATCTGGCTGGACAGCCCTCTGGAATGAATGGGCGTCAGACATCATGAGGCATGGTTTTTCATTCCACAGAGTTTCAACAAACGATTTCCATACAATGATATGTTTTATGGCCGAAGTGCAATAGACAAATTAAATACCATATTTACCAGAAAATCAGAGCTGCAACATCAGAAAACCTCCAGCAAAAATGGTGCTACTACACGACTCGATAGACCTGTAACTGCAGTGTACGATCCGCATCCGAATTGAAGAAGCTGGATTCAGATCTTAAACCGGATCGCCACAAAAATCTGACTGATTGGTTTTTTGTGTAAGCCTAAGTATAAAAATCTAATCTGTACGTGGTGCTTTTACCTCTTTTTCGAACCATCTTGTTTTTCTGACAAAATAATTCAATATAACTTCGCTTTCGGCGTGTCAAGTTGGTTCGGCATAAATATTTTGCATACGTGGCTTAATAACGGAACTGTTCTGTAGATGCTGCACTAAGACTTTTGTTGCAGATCACAACTGCTGTAAAACGTGTTCAGTTTTCGAAAATCTCCTAATCTCGCAAAATCTCCACCTGCAGCAAATATATCGACACCTATAGCTTACTGTTCACGATTTTCAAACACCTTAGTTGCTAATACAACTTCGTTCAGTAAGCCTATATACGAGGTTTACGATAGGTTCAGAATTTCAGATTCCACATTAACAATGATTATTTTTTTAAAAAAAAATACGTTAGCCCGTTTGCTATAGTATAAAACCTGCAAGCTGATGTCCGTCTTTCTGTTTTGTCATTTTGTCAATAAAATTATAACGGTTTATCGACCAAAGCAGAAGCAATGAAATTATGTAGATTTTCATGACAGTTGGGAAATACTGAACTAAAATCTGATTTCAATGCAAATGAGTTTTATTTTTTAGTTTTATTTAATTTTTAAACAATTTCAAAAGAGAAATGTTTGGGTCATGTTTTATTGGAGAGGAGGAAAGAATGGACGCTCTTGCACTGACGTATTTTGCGAAAATTGTGGGGATACATGTACGCACGATAGGCGTCTGTGGATATAGATATCCACGGAAAATCTGTGGATATGGATATGGATGGGAAATTTTATATCCACGGCAAGCCTGTAGATTAGCCAAATCATAGTCAGTTAAACGTCATTAACTTTGCTTATCATGTTTCATTGTTGCATGACAACAGCAACAGTACGCACATGTATTTGTACGTGAGCTACGTGGGTGCACCGACAAAAAGTAATCCCCTAAAAAATTTCATATCACCAAAGCTGTGACAATTTTTTCTCAAAATTTAAACTTTTGCAGAAAAGAATTCGGGCCATATATCCAGGAAATTTTATTACAATATTTTGGTTTAATTTAAACGTAAAGTGCATTTTTCCTAAAGTGAACAAGTAGGACTAATTAAACTGTGACTTTGACCTGAGTAAAAATAGTTTCAAACGTGAACTTGCACGTAAATTTTACACGCTAATATTTTTTTTATTAAATATGACTGTTTTTGTCATTATTGCTAATCTTTGTGACATTGTTTAAATGTGAAACAACTTTGCTCTTGTTTATTAGTGCCTTGCAATGAGTAAACCGAATTTGAGGTTAAAGCAATAAAAGCAAGTTGTGCCGATTAAAAAGTAGCTTAAACACGTTGCAAAAACGTTTGGACTACTGACGAAAAGTTCTACAAGTTTTGTTTGGTTTTTCGTGAATATTAAGGGCGCAAATCTATGTTTGCTTGGGAAAAGTGAACTATAAAGTTCAAACCGCTGTATCTGTTAAACCACACAAGTTATTTTTTTTTAATTTGCAAAAAAATGTTTAGCGAGTGCTTGCGTATACAGTACGAAAGTTTATCTCAAGCTCTTGCTACTTCTGCTGACAGACTTACTCAGACGTTTTTGTTTCTATAGTTTCCGATGACGGTCAGTGAGGTGAACCGGTATCGTGGGAAATTTGTCGCACCTGGAAAATTCTTCCCACCTCCATATTGTCATAATGTAACTAACGCTAACCCTAACCCTAACCCAAACCCTAACCCTAAATTTAACTCTATCCTTAATCTTAACCCCAACCCGTACTGCTGCGTGTGGGAATAATTTTCCGGTGCGACGAATTTTCCACTACAGCGGCTCATTTTTGCGATGCCAGCTAAGTCGTCGCCGCTCTATGCACTACCGTGCTTACTTCTGAAGGCATCATTTCGTCACCAGGCAACTACCGACCGTTATAATCTGTCGATCACATCGAAAATACTGGAGAGACTGGTACTCACGCGACTGCGGCTTCACCTGTTCAGCTCTGCCAACTTCGGTCAGTGCCAGTCGGCGTACAGAGCTGGTCGTTCGACGGAGACCGCGCTACTAGAAGTGTGGGAAAATGTACCTTGCTATTAGTATGATATTCAGTTAATCATTTTTCACCGTTCACGTACATTAACAGTGTGGAAAAATGTAATCTTTACTTGCGAGACGGTTTCCTTGCATTTTCCTCCGAATTCTATTTCTTGCAATGTCCTTTCCTTGAAAATTCAAATTTGTCTGTCCTTGCATTTTCCGTTTCTTGCAAATTTCACACTTTGCCAAAATCTACCATTTACCTTTTAGCTTTTCCCTCCCAAATTCCGTTTCTTGTAAAGTCAGGCGACTCGTCATAATGTGTCGTGAATAAGTTGCCTGTCTCAACTCTCAACTGTAAGTTGCTATCGCGCTCCGATGGTGAACTTAATTTAGTTAGCAACTTTCAGTTAAATGTCAGAGCTCAATTTTAACTGTAGTACGCCTTCAAAAATATTGAAAGTTGCTGCAGCTCTCAGTTCGTGTGCGAAAGAGTGTTTCACGCTGCTGGTCCATCGCGTGAGAAGGATCGTTTGCCGAATTTCGTGTGTGTAGTACAGTAACATGAGAACTATTTTTTAAGCTAAAACAGACATTCGATAACTAATATAAACTTCTGTAACTATTATTTTACTTTTTTTCTACGTTTAGTCACACCGCACGATAAAACGAACATATGCTGTAGGTTTGTGCAAAAAGCAAACACAATCTTGTAGAACTTTGTGCGTCTTTTATAGGCTTAGTTATACAAACGCGATGTCTTTTCTACTGCATCAACTACAAAATATGCTACTTAAATGAAACGCAACTCTTGACGGAAACAAATCCGATTATTCTTTCAGTACGTTTTATAAAAATGTAAGGCTCTATATTTATGTCATACATGTAAAGAAACGTTCCAGAAAAAAGAAAACGTTAAAAACGTTAAAAACGTGTGAAAAATAAAAAAGCGTCTAAAACGTTGAATAAAAAAACGTTGGCCATAATTTGTTTAACCTCTTGCCTAATGCTGTAGGTGCAGTATACCTGGAACTACAGTCTAGATAAAAAGAACTTTATTTAATTTTAATTTTACCGTGTTGTCATAAAACCATAGCACTACACTAACTAAATATACTACATAAGACTTTTTATTGGGTATATTTGGACTAACTAAGTAAACTACATGTTCCACCATCATTATGACCTATCAATTTGTTGCTTTAGTTCCAAAAATGTTTTTCGAAGTTCTTGATAGGTTTTCCATGCACGTTTTTTAAATAAAAAACGTTGAAAAAAATTTAAAAATACGTTAAAAACGTATAAAGACGTAGCAAGAATAAAAAACGTAAGAACGTTTTTTACATCTATGATAGGCCTATATGTTGTATTAAAGTGCTTGCGATCTAAAAATAAATGAATAAAAAAATTGCCTGTGTTCCTATGTTACAGGCTACCGTGCAGTTGACACGGTGTGAAATTTCGTTACGTTAAACCATTCTACGGTGATAAATATCTCGGTTTTTGTCTTTACAAGAAAGTCTCGTTTGCTCACTGATTTATACAAGGAATTAGATTTTTAAGAATTTTTCTGACAGGATTGAACTTGGTAGCATAAATGAACGGATTGGCGCTGGTGTGAAGATATCCAATGAATATTGAAATTGGATAGCAAAACTCAATGCCCGGAATCTGTGAATTACTCAGCTTCCAAACTATGTAAAGAGCATTTGACGGGCCACAGGTGATGGCGTAGAATGCACTGACAAAAATCATCGTTTTGATGACGTTGGCCCGGATGTGATGTGCTTGGGCCTGAGCCTGCGTCTGAGTAGTGCCTGATCCAGTAGCACTGTGTGCAGCCATCACCCTCGCCTGACGACGCACCGCCAGTAGAATTCGACCGTAACAGAGAATGAAGATGGCCAGTATGACAACGTAGAAAGAAGCGATATACCAGCCCAAATACGCCCGGAACGCCAACTCACTCACAAAGTAATAGCCGTAGCATACTCCGTTGATCACTACGCTGGTAAAAAATACCATGACCGTATTATAACCAATTCCAGCAAGCCAGAACAATGCCCCTGCCAAATATATGACCCAAGGGCGCAGCCACTTTTTACTCCAGACAGGGTGGACCACCTTTAGATAGCGGTCAATGGTAATGGCGGCAAGATTGATAGTGGAACCGTTAGTTTGATAATGGAACCGTTAGTTCCCCCCCCCAGATGAGGTTCTCACTAGATATCAGCACGCAGAGCCAGTAGCCAAGCGTTCCGCTGTGATTAATATTACAAAGATTCAGTAAGTAGGTAACGAAAAGAGCGAAACTGCTGAAAAGATCAAGTGCGTTTTGATTGACAACTAGAATAAGTTTATTGTGCTGTTTAGACGCAAACAGGGCGTAAAGCACAAGCGCATTGCCTGCGATGCCTACAAGTGCAATGACTACTACAGCGATCGAGAAATATACGTCAAAATTTGATGACGATGACGCCTTGTTGTTTGCACCTGTAGTGCTCATCTCGTCGGCGTTCATCGTTGTTATAGCAACAGACAGGTACGAGGTTGCTGATCTTTCCTCCGCCACTTCTTTTCGCATGCTGCGCTGTACAACACAAGTGATGATGATCTACTTTAGTGTAACTCACGCACCCACATATGCCTAGACATGGTCATTGTCTTGTGCAAGTCTTAGAAATAATGTTTATTTTCACACCTTGTTTATTAAAATGATGGTGATGATAATGGAGACGACGCCGATAAAATGTGGGCCAAAAACTGCACAATGAAAACGTTTAACAATAGTTGTCCAATTTGATACTCTGCTAGCTGCAGCATTTTCAATATTTTCGCTGCAGATTTCACAATAATCGCGGTGGTTTTGATCACAATGTCATGCACTCGTGGTGTTTCTTTCATACTACCGTACTGAGTAGGCCCCTATTACTGACGTGACGCAGTCGTGAGTTCAAAGCGCGTATCTAGGCTATACGTAAAAATCGATTTTGGATATTTAAACCCGCTAAATTATGGCAGTTTATACGGTTTTATGCACAGTACGTGTGAAAATATGTCTTCTTTGTAACTAGAAATTAAACGCACTGTAGTCGGCGACGTCAATATTATGAATGGTTGAACGGTCGATTGCTGACTGATGATCCGATGCTGCAACGCTGCTGCTGCTGCTCGACTGATGTGAATCGTCAAACATTGCCGTCGGCACGTTGAGTAAGTATGCAGCAAACGTTGAAAGGCAACGCGACGAATATAACGTCGAAACCCACTTGTTTCATGTTGACCGAGTTGCTCAGTTCTTCGGCTTAGGCATAATGAACGTGACGTCCTCACGCCATAGGTATAAGCGTATATTATGACGCATGCGACATGAAACGTCTGCTATAGGCTTGCAGATCGTTACCGAGCAGCACGTGCTGCCAGTGGAGCCTGATCACTGTTCGCTGAGCTTGTTGAAGAGCAAGCGAGTCTTGCGGTTGGATCTTATGGAATCACGACAACATGACAGTCCTTTGAATTCGCGATCAAGTCCATATGAACAAGTAAATGCTATTAGCAACAAATGTTTGCATGTTGCCGCTAACCTAGTACCAAATTAGACGGCTTTGCTGCTTTTTTGGCCCACCGAACAATGCTGAGGTCAATGCTGCAAGTCAAGCCACTTGCATGATAAACTAGCAGGTTTATCGCGGTTTACTAAGTTTATAGAACCTAGTCTACAAGTTTTTCTTGTACAAGACAAGTTTACTGCATCTTACAAAGCGTAGCTTTATTCCGCGCCAGAAGCCTGCATCCATGTGATCGTCAGTGACATGTAAGTCAAGCATTCAATCAATCAATAGTAGAATCAAAAAAGAATTCGGTGACCAGGTTAGTTTTGAGTCGCTGAAGGAAGACGGATCATGGTTTTAAACCAAAGTTTCCGCTCAGCGAAATCATTTCACTTTTTGGCTAAAGTATGTAGGCCTAATTACACGGAACTGTAGCTTAGCTAACTGGCTCAGCGAAAACTTAGCCTGCAAACAGTGAAAAATGCACTAATATTGATCATACATAACTTAAGTCACAGTCTACACTACTATAGTGTTATACATTTACGTGTAAATGTCTTAAACGTGTAAAGACAAACTTATATCTTGATGCAAATTTCTTGCAGTAGTTGTCTGCTATAATTAAAACAAAAACGGCTAGCATGGTACGTCAAAGTTAAGCGAATTAAGACAAAGTGGATGTAGGTAATGTAATCAGCAGAAAGCCTATCCGCAACCGCAAGTGAGAGTAACGAACTTACAGCATAACAGCAACGCAGAACGTAAAATATTCAGTACTGTCAAAATCTTTCCCGAGCTAGATGCAAGCAAGTCTATGTAGTGCGATTCGACTGAAGACTGTGTTTATTAGTAGCCTAGTTCTTGTGGCGGTACTAGCAGGCTATTTATTGGTTAGCAGTACGCTGACTGACAGCAAGCGTAGAGTGCAGCGTTTGCACTGGACTTCAACTGACAAATCATCTCGCACATAAATAGCCTATGCCTCAAGTCAATACCCTGGGCAAACCAAATCCAATAATTTTCCAGCTTGTGGCAACAGTGAACACAATGCTTCAGAAATTTTATGTAACGCATGCTCAATCTAAAGTAATAAAAACTGTGCAATAATATTTTAATGTAACAAAGTTGAATCATAGGCCTACTGCGATGTTTGTGCTGTCAAAACAGCAATTCTGGAGTTTAATGACATGCAGTTAACATATGGACAAATGCCTTCTGTATCAAACAACTGAAACACAGACTATGAACAGTCGTGGTGCATGTTTTAATAACACCAGACAGAATTACTGCCTTTCGATTCAAGCAGTCAATCGACTCAAACAAATTTCATCCTGTATCATAGTAACATGAGTATTTTACCACATGGCGTTTCAAAAAAAGCCAATTTATCTTAATTATTCAATAACCTGTTAAATACATGTACATACTACATAGTATAATTCCCCTATACTTAATTTCCACTCACTTTATTTTACTTAATTCACTGTGCCATTGCAAGTAAGGAACAGAAACTGATGCACTCACATCACTGTGGTATGCTGAACACAGCACGCGATTCAGATTAAAAGTAGCCAATGTACGAACACCAAAAAGTCAGTACAGGTCTTTCCATGCAAAGACTATGAAGAACATAATCCAAATAATCAGCTTAAAAAGCTAAGACGCCCAACGGCCCTTTTGACAGGCATGACAGTTCTCCAATCAGAGAGTTCAAAATGATACTTTTGTGTCTTAGAATATTTTCATACTCATGAAATAAAAGCAGAATGCTTCTTGTAAGCACAAGTCTCAAATTATGATGGCTGCCAGAATCCGTGAACATCAGCTGACCTATATCAAAGATACGGCAAACCAGTAAGTGGCTTTTTCTGAGACACTAATGACCACTCATGTCAAGTGAAGTTGCTAGTGGACCCTATAACAACTGTCAAGCAGGCAGCAACACTGTCCATACTGCACGTACATCAAAAACCCACAAATAACAAAATTAGCCTAAAATTCCAAGCCACAATAATCATCACAAAGTACACCCGGCCAAGCGGTAATCCGGCATCAGTTACGGCACTGAACAATACGTCGTTACATCATGCTATGTACATGGTGTTGATGGATGACACGTTCGTGCATTGCACAACAACGTCAACGTTTGGCAAGCAACAACAAGCTACGTACAGCGGAAAAATATATAAATCACCATCAGTTGCCATTTCATCCACTTCAGCACTGAAAGTTTTATAATCACGGTTTGAGATGTGTACATCGAGAATTAGTAATACAACAAGCAAATTTTGTGTTTCCTAAAAACTGGCACGTGAAAAAACCAACATCTAAAGATGATGATCATCTACAGTAAGTGTGCTGCAGAATAATTTATATTAAAAATACTTTTTGAATTTGGTGCACTTCCCATTAGCAGGCTTCCAATGCTCAGCCTTATGGGGGAGGGCATAGAGCAATTTTGGCTGGTTGTGATGCGGATGCAAGCAGCGAAAGCAACACACATAGCTTACAGAACTAATGTGAACCAATCAATCTGGCAACCAGGAACTCTGACTATGGTTGCTTGGGTATGTTGAATGTTGAACGTAAAAAACGACGCACATTGATCAAACGTTGATGGAGAATGGTAACTGGAAAAAAGGCTGTGGAACAAGCTTCCAGCTTCCAGCTCATCTGAGACGAGGGTTGTTAGCAATACTTTCAAAAAGTATTGCAATACTGATTGCAGTACTTTTTGCAATACTCCACTATCTGCTCCCTCAAATAAATTTTGATTCTTGATGCTGTGTACAACTTTTCCTACAGACTACGTGATAATGTAATCAACCCAGAATTTAAGCGATAAACAACTCATGTTGACATGTTACTTTTCGTTCAGTCTTTTTCACACAATCACAATCGAAAAAAATGAAAAGATTCTTTGCATAATTAAACAGCATCCTCAAGATTAAGAGTGTTATTTACACCAAAAAAGTATTGCTTGCAAGTATTGCAATATTTCAGTTCTAAAAGTATTGCAATACCACATGCAATACTAAATATGCAACCAATATTGCAATAACTGTTGCAACACTAAAAAGTATTGCAATACTTATTGCAATAATTGCAATATTAACAACCCTACCTGAGACAAACTGACATTAACTTAGAAACAGGTGAAGCGGCTGCTGAAGACATTTCTGTTCAAGTGTTGAGAGCGCGGCACATTGTGGCTAGCAGTTAAATTGCACCCCCCTAAGTCATCTTACCTACTTACTTAGAAGAGCTGGTAAAATCGTGTGAGGAGAGCGTTTTGGATTTCCTGTAAGTACACCTACACCCAGAATAAAGATTAAAGAACATTGAAAACCGAACAAAAACAGGCTAAGAAATCCACTGTGTGTGTACATGTGCAAACCTTTTGGATCAACACCAGTGGCTCTGGTAGTACCACAAGTGACAGTAGTTGTAACACAAAGGTGGATTGACAAAATAGCATATCTACTGTTGGCTATGGCAAAACGTCCCAACTACAAACCACAAGGATCTTCAAAATGTTGCTTAAATATGTACTTCATTACAAAATGAAATATAGCAAGCAAATCTGTACATTATTTATTAACACATTTTCAAATAGCATTGAAAAACTTGGAAAAGTCAGAAAAAAATTCAGCGTGTAGAAAGTTGTTTTCGGTTTTCTTCAAATATCACTGACAACATTATCAACATATATGATGTTTTGCCATCCTAACTCTCGATAGTAGCATCATACAAAAACAGCAACAAAGTGCCAAAGCAACATCTTTGCTGTTCACAGACTGACTGAACAGTCTACCTTAGTGCAACCAATGACTTAACTACTAATTACTTTCAACAAACGACCCAACCCAACTCAACTAGTATTGCAGAGAACAACTATACAGATTATGCTTGCATACGTATAACTGACAGATAACACAACAGCACAGAGAGCTCGAGGCAACCTTGTTATATACAGTATATGGGGCACATCACAGTGCAACATATGCTCACACTACCAACCGTAAAAACCAATTCGCATTATGCAAAGAACGAGTCCACTTTAAGCAAATCCAATTTAGACCCAACTGACTCAACACAACATCGTTACCAGCATAGCAGTCGCATGTGTCACGACACTTTGGAATAATCACAATGCATTTCACAAGTAACAAATAACAACTCACACACAGGCAACAGCAAATACAGAGACATATTTGCCGAAATAATCTAAGGAACCTGGGGAATGTTATGTCACAAATTTTCATAAATACGAACAATTGGACTCAGCTCAGTGACATTTTGTGCAATATGATTTCATTTACATAGACAACTGTTTTAAAATTATGCGGCATATTCAAAGTAACAATCCGAGGATTACTGCAGTTTTACAGAATATATTATGCTTTACTGTGTGCAAATAACTGAGTAAGTTAATCAAAAAGAAGTTCATTTTCAATTATTACACAGCAACCGATTTGTAACAATATACCACATAGGCTCCCACAGTAACTAACAGACTGATGTTTGATAAATACACTGACAGGCAATGGCAAACAACCGTTTGTAAAGCCAGGCAATGATAAATAGAGCAAATTAAAAACATCGATCGACTACTTGGAAGCAATGACTCTGCAACAGACGTTTTCAGCATCTGCGTGCTTGCAGGCTTTACAAGAAGCCGCACAGTCACCATCAGCAATCGTCTGTTCAAATCAAATAAGCCTAATGAGTATTGACTCACATTGTGCCAACCAAGTAACTTAACCAGTATGCAGAAACTCGTGCAAAACTAATGGCTACTGTTCATTAGTAAACTTTTAGCATGCTATTGTGAACCTAACTGATGCCAAGCATAGCAAGAAACTGTTTTTTTTTGTTCGATCAAACCTTACATAATGACTCTGTAATGATTTCACATACTGTTACTGGTGACGACACAAGCCATCCAGCAGTGTCAAAAAACAGCCAAATAAATGTATAAGAAAATATGTACCACAAAAATTAGTGAAAATATGCCCACAAGTCTGCAACTCGTTGCCTAAATAACAGAACTTAGTTTTAAAAATTATTTTGTCTTTAATTCTTTCTTGAGTGCTTTTATACTGAAAGGGTATCTGTAAAATGCGCTCCAATGGCAACCATAGTTTTCTTCCAAAGTTAGCCAGCCTCGCCTTGAATACTTCTAGAAAAAATGGCCAGTTAAACCAAAAATCTAACACTACTTTCACAGAAATTCTTTTGTACACAGCACAGGACATTTGTTGGCATGCAACAAACTTTTTATTCTGTTGTATTCTATTTTCCTTATATTGGGTATTTAGGTGCAGTACAAGTATGTCCACAGAAAGCTGAATGCATCAATGATAAAAGCTTCGGGGCTGACGATGTAGTTGCAGATAACAGATTCAGTAACTCCTGTGCTCCCACATATGCTAAGCCCAAATTCCATTACAACGACTTTGCGACAAAGTCGCAAACTTTCCATGTATCTTGTCATGGACTAAATTTCATTATAGCGACCGAAACAGATTTGTAGCGGACTTGTCACAAACTTTGTCACAGCCATCTCGACATGTTGAGATGGTTTGAAAGCCTAAAACTTCCCAGTAACATGTTTGTGTCCGCGACTTTCATAGTCTGCATCCGTGACTTTCATCAAAGTTTTGGTGAAAATCAGCATAACGGAATTTGGGCTTAATTAATGCCTTGACTTCAATACAAATACATCATTCATAACACTCTCAATCAGTGTGTATAGTTCAAGTTATGAAACAGTTCAGTGCATCATATCTACGTCAATATCAGTGAATCAGGCACAAACTGGAAATAAATGTTTGCATTGCATGCCGTAACCTAGTAATCTGGGGAAGGTAGAACTACAAAAATAGCACAATTTGTGCAATTTGCAATCCTATATGATTGCTATCATTACACCAGTGTTTTGCAACCTTTTTGCTGCAGCGGAACCCTAAACAAGTGTGGAGGTCACTCACGGAACCCCATGCACTGATCCATGCGTCCAGCGACGTACGCGAGGTATAGAAGCTACAGACTCATTTTCCTAACAGGGCTGAGCCTCATGGGGACAACAAAGCAGGCAAAAATGACCAATTATAATATGAAATTTGATCGCTTCGTAGCTTTGAGATGGGTTTCCCATGAAGAGCATTAGTAGGCAGCAATAAGTTACCTGGTACTGTATTTAACCAAACACGACTGGCGAGGCGGTCGTCGACGGCCGCTCAGCCTTTGCCAACAACCCAGAAAATTTATCACCAGGATGCCCTCGGACATAATGGCTTATGCGTCTTATTTATTTTCTTTAGCAGAGTGTACAAAAAATTGTATTAACTAAGTAAATGGTCAAACGATTTCGGATCATAACCCTAATCAATACGTTTTATGTTTTTTCTTCTTCATTTCCAATAATGCACTAATCCTCGGATTTGAGTAATACCGTGCATGGGGGCCGACGTTATAATATGAACCTAGACTTTAAAATGCAAATATGCCAAAATTACTAACAACAAAAAATGACTAAACACAGTAGATCTATGCAAAAATAGACCCGCAGAAGCGCGATTTTGTTTGGTGCTGATTTTCTACGACTTCCGTCTGGCGTGCCTTCGCTCGCTAAGTTATTTCTACTGGCCAGCTGCGGAACCCTTGGCAAATGCTCGCGGAACCCTTGGGTTCCGCGGAACCCCGGTTGAAAATCACTGCATTACACAGATGACATCTGCTTCAAAAATGTGGATTTTCCAAATTTTGCAAAAGATTTAATTCACTGATAACTGACAGCGTGCCATCCTTAAAAACAAAATCACTGCTACATGCTAGCATCAGACACCTATATTGACACGTCGATGTGACTAGAGAAATGATGGCTTCCAATTAACCTGGGTACTATCCTAACTGTGCAGTGCACTGGTGCAAACAATATGATGTCTTGACTAAACTAGTTGTCGTAAACAGCTGTGCCAATGTCAACATCACTGGCTAAGCGTTTACAGCACGCACAGAAAAGCACTCGGAACAAACCACAGAACGATATGTCACCGTAAGATATGTAGACACCGACAACATGAAAACGTCACAAAAAAACCACCTCAACGACTGAGGCTGGTTAGGTCACTGAAGCTGAAATGACAAAAGAAAACTGGAAATTTCATGACTAGATTCGGAGAGAAAATAATCCAAAGCTATTGGTTACAAGCCACTTTATTATGCTGTTCCATTATGCTGTTCTTGTATCTGAGCAAAGCAAACAGCAACAGATAAGCAAAATCTACATCAACTTGGGAGAAAAGGCCCACAAAGTGTCTACGGGCAACAGACGATGTGTGTGCTGTAGCACCAATAGCATCATATAGGAGAACACTGAATGCAAGCAGAGGTATACATAACTAACAGCAAGTGGCATAGATATTTCCCATGCTATCTAATGCAATGCACCATAGAATGTCACATGCATGGAATTTTATAACGGTTCATTCACAGCTTCGATGCTGATTATTACAGTTAGCAGTATTGCAACAACTACTGACTTCTGTAGTTGTAGAATTTGTCGTTGTAGTATATAGACATACTAGCACCTAACAACACAAACTTTGTAATTACATGCACGAGATATTCAACTGAAAATTTCAATTTCCAGTACAGCATATTTGAAATATTAAGTACAATTCAGTCCAAAATGTCTACATAACCTGTCATCATGCAGCATACAGAATTTGCTATGTTTCACTGACGACAAAACTTGATCCCTAGTTCAAAAGTATAAGAGCACTAAGCAAATTTGGACATATCAGCAAACCAAATAATGGCCTGCAGATGTGTATAAAAGCAAAAAATGAACTTATGTAAACTTCGATTAGTCCAGACCAAGCATAGTGTCAAAAAAAAGTCAATATGCACTTTTAAAACATTAAATATTAACTTCTATCTGCTACAATAAGTGCAACATTTAACACATTTATTTAACTCCATATTTTCAGATTATTACAAAAGATGCATCTGGAAAAGTGCTCAGTATTTCAATGCAGAGTGATGTCAATGTAACCAATTTCTATCCAAATTTTCAAAAAATGTCATTTAACTTTTGTAAAAAAAAAACACCAAACTCAGTTATGGTGTCCAATAATTATGAAACACAGTGCAGTTATATGGCATAGGGTAAGAAAACAAATGAAGTATTATGATCCATCACTGTCAGAATTTCCTGACCTTAGCAGATCAGCAAAATATCCATTTCCTCCTTCACATCGTTAGTGTAACTATCAGATTAACTGTATTATACCTTCCTAAGAATAGGTGCTTTGATGCTAAAGAAAGCGTGCATGCCCTGAACACACTGTACCTTGAAAATATACTGATACAAATTCATGTGCACTCAGATAACTACTTCGAGAAAGTGGTCACTGGATTGACAAACTTGACATGGAAAACTAACGTTGTTTTCGTTCACCAGTGAATTCTATTAGTGCATCGAACTGTCAACTCTTTTTGGCAATAAACACCAGAGGTTAAGTATATTACTGACAAAAAAAAACAAATTTTCAACAGTACCATCTACGATAAAATTATTCATTACTGTCTAATTAATGCCAAAAAATGAGTTTTATGACCAAGCTAAAAAGCTAATGTTACATTTGAAAAATGAGCCAAAAAAGTGCCCGACTGCCTGCTGAACTAAAATTTTTACAACCAAATTCCTTTAAACGGAAAATTTGACTGATAATACATTTCAAAATAAATGATGGCAACCCCTCCAATACATTAGTGTATTCCACGAGTGAAAAAAAAACAATGCGAGAAAAGCAAAGTTCTAACCAGCAACATTCATGCATTCAGCCATCAACAAGACAAGCTGCAAATGGCATAAACTGGTACACAGAGCTGTAGCAGACATCAAATTTCCTACGTCTGATAGTCTGATGTTGTGATGCAGACGCATGACAATCTGAGCGCCTTAAATGTTTGAGCGTGGAGAAAAATTTTCACAAGCACTATTGATTCTGAGTTGCAGATAAGAGAAGGAAGTATAGCAGTGTCAATGGGAACCATGCCACGGACTTAAAGTGAAGTTAAAAACAGCCGAAGTGCATCACGCACAATAACGTTGACAGATCGACGATGCCAGAATACTGCAAGTCAGTCGGAAAGCACGTTAAGAATTGCAGATATTATATTGACCAGTAACAGCCATCTGGAATAACTTCATCGCCACATCACTAAGAAGGCGCTGGTGGTCCGGCGTCGGTGGAAAAACTGACAAGTCCGGTGGAGACTGGAGGCGGAGGGTTGGCTTCAAGCTGGGCGAGTGTCTCAGGGGTGGCATTGGCACGTAGAATGCCGTTCTCATACTCAAGGTGCGAGTTCTTCAGCATCAGCTCCTTGATCTGCTCCTTGAGCAGCTCTACCTCCTCATGCACGGCAAACATCAGGTGACTTTTCACCAGGTCCTATAGCACATGTCCACACATCTCAAGGATACAGTTTTATTCATAGGGGAAGTCTACAATCTACATATGAGCAACATTTTATGTTGAACTTCACTTCACCATAGATGATGGCAGCACAGAAATAACATATCAATTATCAAACAAACAACAAGGCAGAATAACAGCAAAACATAGAGCAAGTCAGACAAGTGAGTAAGTAAATAACAATTAATATAGCACCCCCCAAAAATATGACCGAAAGAATCAGGGCACATTAGGTAGTAGAGCTGGAATTAATTCAATTTGATTCGAATCGATTCGGCAAAGCAAATCAAACCCAAGCTTATTTCGATTTGACTCGCCAATTTCGTGAAATACTGAAGCCAAGTTCTGTGGGCAAACTCGTGTTTATGCGTGCTAGTTTGCGCTAACTGCATGCGTGCATTCTCATCGCACACAATTTTCGATTAGTTTCACTTCACTATCACTTTAACATAAGCTTCCGTACAGGCATAACCAGTGACCAATGACGTTAACCTTCTCTTCCTTGACGTGACATTATACTTACGACTTTCAGTTGGTTGTTTTGAGTTGATCTATAATGGCAAATGCCGAATGTGATAGTACAGTAGTACGAAAGTACAATAGTACAGGCCCAAATTGCAACTCAGAATTCATAAAGAACTTGAATTTCCAATGAATAGTGGCGTCATACGTGGGTAAAAAAAAGTAGAAAGGCCAGAAGTTGCAATTTTTCTACAGACACGACAAATTTCTGAAAGAATTCTGACAAAAAGCTGCAAATTTTCAGCAGAAGAGATTATGCATGCTCAACATTTTAATTTTGCCCCTGAACTTTTCCAAAATAGAAATTTTTCAGCCCCAAAGTTTGCATTCTGGACAAACATTTTCCGACAAGAAGGTATTTTTATAATTTTTCGACAGCTGAAAATTCAGAATGGGCGTCAACCCTCCCTCCACCATTTGCTTGCCACGACGCTACTGCTAGTGAATCGAATCAAATCGGAATTCTTCCAAATCAAATCGAATCGGATTTGTTGTCAGCCGAATCGTCCACCTCTATTAGGGAGACACCAGGGGGCAAGACAGGCAAACAGCGATGACTAAATTTCTGGTTCACATTTCTAAATGGCGGTTTACTGGTATACAACATTTTGCTTTTTGGGGCTGTGGGCTATCAGCAGAAGGTGCCCCCTTCTTTATCTTGCCCTCCTCTTTCCTTTTCTGCTTCCCCTTTCTTCCCTGCCACAAATACAACTCCCTGTCTGCCCATGCCCTTAATGGACCTGGATGAAATACTTAAACACACAGCAGTGCACAATTTTCATTTCCATAAACAAACAGCCTACACAAAACCAACCACTAAACCAACTACCAGTCTTACTATGGTTAATGCAACACTAACAAAAATATTGATTTGAAGTTATAAGGAACTTACCTCTATGAGATAAATAATCATTTTAATCAAGCACCCATTAACTATAAAACTAAACTTCACAAACATAATCAAACTAACCATTGCTTGTTCAATCTTGTTGTCAATTGCGAATGTTCCTGCAGCGCTGCAAAAACAAATGCATCAATGTTCAGCATTTCATACTGAATTTAAAAACCACAACTCATAGCACTGCGGGGTACTGGATGCACAAGCATAAAAGACAAACATGCATCAAAAGTCAACTAACAGAGTGCAGCCAGATCATTTGCAATTTCACACCCATGTCAACTGCAACTTTCTCAGAGATAAAAAACAATGCTAACTGTATGCCTTCTCTGACAAGACACATAAACATCTAGCTACAACCCAATCAATCCATAACCTCTACAGCTCTAATCATTCTGCAGAGAATCTGCTAGACAATTGAAGCTGAGAAAAATCACAACTGTACATCTCTACTACTAAGCCTGTACAGTATAAATAATAAATAGAGCAAATGCAGCATCTCAAAAACTAAGCCTCTTTTCCTTAGCATAATAGATAAATATAGTAAAATAGCAGCTTACTTCACTAAATGTGGGCAATGGGATGAAGGATTAGAAAAGCTGACAGAGGGAGAGATATGTCTGCTAGTTGCACAGTGCATTAGATATGACTGTCCATTACAAGTAACAGATGGCTGCAATGGTGTAATTTGTTCACACATAACAAACAGCACTGTTACCAGCTGAAGGGATAATAATCACTGAGATAGTAAAGAGTCTGACTCCACAAGCAGTGCTAGGAGAATAGTAATGTCCTAAGCAATTACATACCTTTCAACCATATACTACTCAGCAGAATAAATGCAAATCAAAAACAATTCTGACACACAAATTCTTTTTATATTGAACACCACCTGCCTTGAACAGCAGTAATGAATTTTCTGCAAAATATCAGCCTATATTGTCACGGCTGGAAATGGTTTTATTCTGCCACATTGTCAGTTCATAGGTACTCTACTTTTCAGTTAGTTTCTGTTTAACTGGCCCATTTTCCATTTTCCACAGTCACTCCAAATCCAAAATGTAACTGGCATCAGATATCATGACAAATGTAAAACCTTTGTCGAATGTACTATCATTTATCAAAACACAAAGAATACCTGTCTGCATTATCAGTGCCGTCAGAAGGCATCAGCGCAGCACTTGCCAGCGCAGCAAAATCACCCGGTCGACCGACGGCATCCGCCAAATCAGACAACGACGTCACTGGTTCAAGTCTTTCTACACCGGAAGAACCGAAACCATTTGGTAAATTAGGATTCCTGTCAGGCGTGAGCATATCATAGATGTTACTGTCCGCAAGTGAGTTCAAAGGGGTGCGTTCAAGCACCAGATGGTCACCGGAGTAGACAAACGCCGGAGTAAACTGCACTTGCAATGAGTTAGCATTATCAACAATGTATATTGGTGCAGCGGCAGAACAAGTGTTTTCACCCGTACTTGTACCCTCAGAAGAAGATGTTTCTGTTACTAGTGGCGGATCACTGAAGTCCATGCAGGTCCAACGTCCTCGTACACGTGACGGAGCTCGGCTTTCCACTTTGACAATCCTAAAACGTGACTGGGCATACGGTGTTTGACTAGCACTGTCAGAAATGCGGCGATGACCTGGTGACCTAGGACTAATCTCGCAAGGACTGTGGATGGTTTCTGCGGATGACCAGTGATCTGGATTAACCTCTGCTGCATGCACGTCAGAGCTGACGTCCTCCGTGTTTGTCACGTCATCGAGGTCATCGACACTGTCTCCATCTGTCTTTGGCACGACACAAGTGATCTGGAATGAACTTTTCTTTATCTGTAATTGCTGTGATGAAGGCACAGCAGCAGAAGTTATAGACTCGGCAGTTGTCTGGTCGCAGTTGGCTGAATGACTTTGGTCCGGGGGCTCATCAGCACAGCAACAGTTGGCACTTCCACCTAACTCGTTCACATCCGCTGTGCACATTTTTGATGATGGCTGCACAGCCATTACTGAAAAACACCAACCACAATATTGCAATGGAAAACATCTAAGCAACATTCATATACGAAATGGTTACTGTCAATAAACAAAAGTGAACCACAACTGCAAAAAATATGCAATCGGTTAAGTGACCACAAAATGTAAGCAAAGTTTTCTCCATAAATTATAACTGGTCAATCTCTATTGTCAACCAAACATGATGTCATCATCAGTGTTCATATAATACCGATTCTCAAAAAAATAAAAATTCTGAGTAAATTATGTATATCTCAGTTATTCTATTTAATATTTCATTCAGTGATAATAGGATAAATTCACAGCAGAATGGCTTTTCTGCCAACACTGTAAAATGTCAGGTAAATTACATATCAGTGACACAGAGAAACTGAGACAATGCTATATTTTTCACACACAGCTGTTGTAAGCTTTGCCTACGTTTATAACTTAATAAATGTTAATTTAATAAACGCAACAATTATATCAATTAGACAAATAATTAATTACAACTCAAGGATTCGGTTAGAGTGACCTGCAAACGTTGAACGCAGCCAATACATCATCACTGTTAAGTGCCATCTGTGAAATATGTAATTTAAGATTACTATCGACCTTTCTCAAACTGCCGGTCTGTTTATCCAGTATTTTAAAGAGCTTACTTCTTTACTATATTTGCAGTCCGCTAGTCTCCGCCTCCAAACACAAAATGTTTGTCGGAAAAATTCATCAGACGAGTGCGACAGACATCCAAAGGCCTAAAACACTATTACATACAGCGTTCGGTAGTTTGTTCTAACGCTTTCACATTAAATCAATAAATAAGATATACTTACTCAAAAATTAGCCTTTCATTTACAACATAATCATATGAACATGAAATTTTAGACAGCTTATAAATAACATCTGAATATAAACACAGACATAAGCTGGTACTCATAATTTCCTAGAAAAATCCGCGTCAGCTGAACAGAAAAACGTAAAGAACTCTGGAAGTAGGCTTTGCAAAGTCACACCAACTCGTCACCAAGTCACAACTCACCAGATATTGAAGACATCCAATATAAGCCCAATAAGCGATGTTGGCCTAACTAAACTTCTTCTTGTGTCTAGTATGACCGAAACGCGTCGATTAACTTCTTGGTTGATCTCAGAGTAAAAACTCCATTCGCACATCAAAGGAAAATCTTCTGTTGTAAATTCACTATCAAAACAACTGAACTGTGAAAACATCAATTGTAGAGTTAAGACAACAGGAAACCAGTGTTGATAGTGCAAAAGTTAAAGCTTCCTTCGAGTTTCTGTAATAAACTGAAATAGTACTTCCT
>Ga0209367_1002521_pt1 | contig 24229 bp, 18 predicted proteins | sample WorMetLIZISLAND2_FD_187412 | JGI IMG/M metagenome (GOLD analysis project Ga0209367, IMG submission 187412) | Marine gutless worms symbiont microbial communities from Max Planck institute for Marine Microbiology, Germany - Olavius geniculatus... ... | reverse complement strand
CGTACGGATAGTTTAGTAAATTAAAGCAGTCTGGTACCAAAAATAAATGCCGTAATGAATATGCAATGACGTCAGATGTTACGTAATTACATTTGCATGCGCGGCGCAATTAAATGAGCAAGTCCAAGCGTAAATGGTTGATTTATTTCCCGTTAGGTTTACCCGTTTTTCCGCCAATTTTAATCGTTTTGGTCTAAGTCTGTAGACTTAGACCAAAGTTTAGTTGAACTGTGGTCTAAGTACAGACTTTAGCGTTCAGCTTTAGCTTTCGCTGAGCGAAAGGCTAAGTTAAAAAGTGAAGTGGCCCAGTGACTCCACTACTGAGCTGTCTACATATCAGCCAATGTCGATGTGCCGTAATAGCTAAAGTCATCTGTGATTCCATGTTGCTGTTTCTGCTGCTTATGTTAAATGTTTTGTTTTGGGCAGGTAACGTTGTCTGTGTGATTCCATTTGGCAAATGACACTCTGCTCCACGAAAACAACTTTGAAAGTATATGGCAGATATAGATTATTCTGCTTCAGTCAGGGTGGGAAAAAACTAGGTTCTGGAAAGCTTTTAGATATCTAGAATTTCGGTGTAGCCTACAAAGAATGGAAACATAATTAAGATCCATGGAGAACATGACTGAGATATGAAATTAAATTTAGGATTAGTATCATAAATCGTGCAAGAAATAAAAACCTAGAATTTTGACTTTGGAGGTTAAACCTATGTTTTTCAAAGCAGCTGTCCATCTCCAGCTTCAGTGCTTTCTTTAGTGTACCAATACTGTCAGTTTTTATAATCAGTCTAAAATCATAAATTTAATATCAACGCATACGTTTATGAGAAACACATTTAATTAGCATTTACCAAATATACACTAGTGACGACCACAGAAAATACAAATTTAATATATCTCGCTGCTATCCAGCATTAATCAACATGTCTTTCAGAATATTTAATCATGATTTAACATTATGTGGTTTGTTTCCATACTGCATACACAATATCAAATCAGATTTGTCACAATAAACTGAAATTAGACTTCCAAATAAACAAGTGCATTACTTACACAGTGAGTTTTTCGGTTTTACACAACTTCAAGAACTGTCAACAGCACTGTGGATGCAGATACTTGGTCTAATGCTAGACAACACAGGATGGGTAGAAATGGACGCTACACTACAGGGTATCCAGATAAATAACAGATAAATAATTTCACCACAGTATGAACAAATGAAAAGATATTTGAGATAAGTGAGTGATTGAGTAGGGTTTAGTATCCCGTCCGACACAGTATAGGTCATTTTGGGGATGGCTTTTACAGGCAATGCACACATAAACATGATGAAACACAAAATTAACCCTTTACAGAAAAAAATTTGTGATAACTGGTACAGGCATGCATGTTCTCAAATATGCATAAACCAAGTATGTACAAATTTACTTCCTTAGCTAGAAATACGTTCTGTGGAACGAGTTATCTGTCCCATTGCCACGCTATATAGCCTAGCAGCTGCGTTTCAGCGTTTGACGCTCTTGTGAGCCTGCAGTCAATTTTGTCTTTGAATAAAAACAGTTGGTTGCCATGACAACAGGCGTCTTCAGAGGAGAAATTTACATGACACCATTGCATAGCGTGGGCCCGAAAATAGGGGTGTCTGTGAAAACAGCATGCAATTATTTTTTATTTATAGTCAATTTTTGTCTGTCCCGTTGCTAGCACGGGACAGATTATAAAATCACTTGCATCTGTCTGTCTGTAAACACTTCTACGGCCGCAATTTTGATTCGATTTTGATGAAATTTTGCACAGTAATTTGGGGCCAGAAAAGTAAAATCTAGTTTGTTTGATAACTCCTTCCCCTATTTTATCTCAAATTTTTTAAATTTTGCATTATGACCTATGGTGACTTCAAAGCGGTATAACTCGGTCCCCGTAAAAGATAATTGTGTGTTGTGTTTACCTACCCCCCTATTTTTGGGGTTGGGCAATCTTAAGGTGTTATTTCAATTTACCCCCTATCGACCCCTACTGCCATAGCAACCATTCAAAATTTGCAAAATTTTGCATTACGGCCAATGGAAATTTCAAAGCGGTATAACTCGGTCCGCGTAAAAGATAACTGAGTGCTGTTTTCATCTACACCCCTATTTTCGGGCTCGCGCTATCCAATGGTGTCATGTAAATTTCTCCTCTGAAGACCCCTGTTGTCATGGCAACCAACCGTTTTTATTCAAGGACAAAATTGGCTGCAGGCTCACAAGAGCGTCAAGCACTGAAATGCAGCTGCTAGTCTATATAGGGTGCAATGGGACAGATAATTCGTTCCACAAAACGTATTTCTAGTTGTCCCAAAATTCGTCGCCATGGCAACAGGGGTCGGCAGGGGAGAAATTTAAATGACACCGTCGGATAGCCTGGGCCTGAAAACAGAGCGGTAGGTGCAAACAGTGCGCAATTATCTTTTACGTGGACTGAGTTATTCCGCGTTGAAATCTCCATTGGCTGTAATGCAAAATTTTGAATGGTTGCTATGGCAACAAGGGTCAATAGCGGGTAAATTTAAATAACACTAAGATTGCCCAACCCCAAAAATAAGGGGTAGATAAACACAGCACGCAATTATCTTTTACGGGGACCAAGTTATAGTTATATCAAAATCGAATCAAAACTGCAGCCATAGGAGTGTTTACAGACAGACTGACAGACAGATGCAAGTGATTTTATAATCCATCCCATGCTATGCTATAGCAATGGAACAGATAATAACATAACATCGATGTAAATACATGTATGTGATGGTAAGAATTTATTGAAGAACAGCTGAAGTTATAGTGCAATCGGAGTTTTTAAAAAGTTTTTTTGAAAATGAGGCATTGGGAAATTTAGAAAATCATATTCAGCATTGTTTTGGTACCCAACTTGTGCCAAACGTATCCAACTATCAATCTTATGAACAAAGTTAGAGGGAACAAAATATGCTGAGTGTACAGACACTGTAAGGCAACAACGGCTATGCAGTCAACTAAATGACTACGTTAAATAATGGGACAAACACACCCAATGTGATGTACATCATTTCACGCAGATGAGCAAAACATATCAGGACACAAAAATGGCTGCTACTAGCAACAACAAACAATACAACAACTACGACATTCTACGCTGAATGAATATTTACGTCCCGCTCAACACATAACAGGTCACTTCGAAGAGTTTTACCAGCCAATCAATGTTGCTGGCACTGCCTCAAAATCAAAGAAACAAAAGAAAATACTCCGAAAACACAAAAGCCAACCACAAAATAAACTGCTGCTGCTTAAGAAAAAACATACAAGATGCTCAAAAACTGAAAATTAAACACAAACAATTACAATTACAACTACATCTACAATTAGGCCTACAACTTTTTTCTTCATATCTTGTGTACACAAAACAGCACAGAACAGTCCAACAATCTTTCCTCTTATGAAAGCTGCTATTGTTACGTTTACATTGGTTAGCAAAAGAAGTAAGAATTTAACCTTCGGAAACTGTCTCAAGCCAAACAAAAAGTGACACAACATTGTAACATACAAACCAAATAAATAAACAACATTTAACAAAAAAAAACCATCTACAGTACTCAACTACATCAGTAGCTGAGCAGGAAATGGATGCTGACAGGACAAATAAGAACACTCAAATTTAATGACATTTTTACAATTAGGAAAACAAGTCAAACTAAAGTAAACAAAAAGCCTTTAAAACTTACTGCACGATTATACTCTAACTGAAGTAGCTGGACACTCTATCCCACGTCAAATCTGGCTAAGTATGTATGAAAGATAAAAAAATTATTTTGAATGCTGGTGGAATTTCAGAACCTCCACCACTGCTCTAGAAGAAGCAAAAAATGACAGGGTAAGGGAAAGGGCTATAGAAAATGTGCCGAGTTGTAACAGGATATGCCCAAAAGTTTAAGCATCCCAAACGTTAAAACATTCTATAAACAGACAGAAATATTACTGTACAACATTCAACAGTTTGCAACAACTTCTGTAAAACCATAAAATATGACAGAAAAAAATGCATAAAACGCCTGCATGGCCATCAAAATAGCAGTTACGATAAAACTACTGGGGCAAAACACATAAAATGCTGATTTAATGCCAGATAACAATTTCTAAAAAAATGCTTTATCATAACTTGCAGCAGTTTCGATTATACACATTTATCAGTGATTAACCACATATCTCAGATCTCATCTCAACAAGACAAATTAACAACAATAATGACAACAGTCAATACACTGCAATCATGTTGGCAGGGTTGGAAAATATTGCAATATTTTCAAAAATATCGAAAATATCATGATATTTTCCGTATTTTCGATATTTATCCATTGATGTATTCAAATCACATTCTACCAAGCGATATGTCAATGTCATATGCTTGTGTATGAATGAGACATTGATACAAAGCATTTGCATGGCAAAAATTGTTTTTTTTTGCTAATATCAGTATCATTTTATTACGGCACAGGATGTTTATCCGGCAGCCGGATGAACAGCCGCTTTGTCGGATAAATAGCCAATCCTAGCCGGCCCAGCTGTTTATCTGGCAGCCATCTTGGGCGGCCTTAGGGTGCTCTTAGGTACTGGCTAAGGCTGTGTCTACGTGGTGGTACAGTGACTTATTGGGCACACTAAAACAGTCTGCTATCACAATGGTGTGTGCATGTGCATGAGTAATAATAGGAAAATTGTCCATGTTCACCACCAGATGTATGTACATATCAAATGGATGCTGTTGCTGACTCTCTGGCTTACTGACTAGTCAGACTTCAAACACAAATACAAATTCCAGGTAGGTCCTGTGAGTGAGTTGAGTATATGCAGATTACGCAGCTTACACTTTGTACTACACAAAAATTGCTCACTCACAAATTTCAGCCAAATGTCTGCTATACTAATTCAAAAGTTTTACCATAAAATAATCAATAAGGATATGAAGAACAAGAATTGCATTTAATACCAAGGTGTGTTGCAGCAGTGCGATTGCTCACTTGCTAATGATTTTGTCATTGGTATATCATGGACCATTTAACCAAGTAGTTAACTACTACTTTTAATTTACTACTACAGACCATTCTAGCATGGAGCTATTCTGCCTGAGTAGATACACTACACATCTGCGAAAAATATTTCAGCGTACTGGATGATCTGTTAATACGAATAAATGTCGGATGCATTATTTTCGATGACGTCCGATATTTTCAACGTCGAAAATATTGGATATATATCCGATATTCTCGAAGCCAAAAATATCGGATGTATAATGGATATATATCATGACAACCCTGCATGTTGGAGGCTGAAACTTCAGAAGTCACGTGGACTTGGCAAAACTTAAGCAGGATTCTACATGGAAGTAGTTATTATCTCGGTGATGCGGGGTTCTGCTACAGGACGTTAACAGCACCTGATCAGGGCTAATGTTAGCATAGGTTATCGACATGCTGCAATAAATAGCACAGCCAAACAGTACACAACCACTTCACAACTACAATACGTGACATCTATGCTGCCTGCAAATAACAACTGACTTGGCATCGGTGAAAACTAAGCCAACACTAAGTCGCAAAGTTAAAGGAACAAAACAACAACGGAACATAACACAGCAAGATCAGCTACCGATTGCAAAGATTGAAACTGTAACCCTGTGGCTGATGCAGCAATTTTTGATCTTTTAAGACCAGGCAGTGATTTCGAAACTGTTTCACACAGATGTGACCAGCAAAATCGACACCAAACTGCAGTTGTAAGAATAACTGAAAACTGCCAAAATGAAACTGAGCAGTGGGCAGCTGCAAATGAAGGTATCGCCAGTGCAATAGTTCCGATAGAGAGAATGAAAAAAGTGATGTTGCTGCACACAAATTCATCAAATTACAACATTTTTAGTCAAACTGATGACATTTCAGCTACTACTGTTGCCTTCCATCTGGAGTATTGTAGAATCGATACACATCAGAAAAAGACAGGTTGAAACTGGGGGTTACATTGGCTTTCTCATATCCAGGACACTTTGTTCGCTCTAGAGAGCAACGTCCTGCGGTGAACATAAATTGTTCTGAAAAATGCAGCAGCAACTGCCGCAACATCATCAATGTATCTAACAAAGCAGGTAATCTGATGACTTTATATGGGTTGTATCAACGTCTGAGCGGAGTCAAAGAAGAAGATGGCATTGTTGATCTCGTCGTCGGGTGGACGCTTGGCTGCACGCAGTCGTCGACAGTTCAACACGCGACCGCGTACAGAGTGCCGTACCCGACGACCACCACCGTCAATGTCGAGCCAACGACCTTGTCACTCGACCGGACATCACCGACGACGCACTGTCACACACTACACTACTTCACACATATGTTAACCACAAACTGAGAACATCAACGACAAGGTAACAATTTTGTCACACAACCTAATGTCACCAACACATTACGCGAGTTCACACTTCACCGAGAAGGGTTAACACTATAGTTAACACTTTCTCTTGGAATAAATACTAAGGTAATCACAAACATGAACTAATACTTAACTTAACTCTGGTGTTCTCTTTAGCTTAAAAACCAACTTTTACGATAATCTACCAGATCAGAAAAAGACAATAAGAAATGGCAGTTAACACCAAAGTTAATTTGAGCATTACTGATTAACACCGGACAGCTGCAATGCAAATAAACACATGCTCTTACTTAATCCTGAAAAAATAAACATTTTATAGTCAAGTTTTTGACCGATTTGTCAGATTTGCACAATAAGGAAGCATTCCGCTCCAAAGCTCCAACTGTGGATGGAAGTTTCAGACAATTAATTGCATCAACTGATCCAATGGCATTTTAGAACAGAAAAACTATCTTACACTGGTAAGATGATTTTGCAACTGTAAATGAACTACATCATACTTATACTCAACAAACACAACTTCCAACGTAGTAAATACCTGCTGATGCGTTTCTCCACTGACAATGATGACAGCGCTGCCTGCTTTGTTTTCCTGTAACAAAACACAGCATACAATAAACATAAACATTCAATGACCGGTAAACACTAGAGCTGCAGATAAATCAAAGTTAATGCTGTCATTAACGATTAATACATTAATGACGATCAATTATTGCGATTAAAATATTTGAAGTGTCTGCTAAAAATGGATTAGGATGCTGTACGGAGTGAACTACATGATCTGATAACTGCTGCTGATCCACCACAAAGTGACGGGTCGACATTTGAGCTGCCATCTAAGAAACGATGCCCGCGTGACTTCTACTCCAGTTCTAATGACGAGACATTACTGCTGTCACTAGCAAACGTTGCCCTTTGCCACTACCAATCTGAAGCGGAGCTTGATAAGAATAGCTGTCCTCTTAAGTGGTCGAAGTCACATGCTGGTGCTTATCAAACCATTGCTACACTGGCTAGCAAGTATCTGATAACATCGGATAACATCAGCCACTACTGTTCCATGCGAGAGACTTTTCAGTGTCTGGAAATACTGGCAACAAAAAAATGTGCTTCGCTGTCGAATGACAATGTCAACAAAATGGTCTGCTTAAAAACTGAACTGAAACGCAAATAACCCTTGGATTGCTTGAATTTTGCTTCATCTCATATCTGAGCAACATTTACATTTTATAATATCATTCACGATATATCACATGTAAACTATGTAAGATGTCGCAGTGGCATATTTTACTATTTTCTATGCATGTAGAGATTGTTTGATTAGTTGCGATTAAAGTTTTTAATCGATCTGCAGCCCTAGTAAACACTACTATAATGCAATTTTAGACCCAGCTCAGCAGCACCAGCCAGCATTCAACCAATGCAAATCCCACCAAATATGGCTACGGTAGAATATCTAGCTGGTTTTCAGCCCACGAACTATTCACAGAGCCTGAAAATACCGAAACTAAGTCTGCAGCTTCTGTATCCAGTTAAAGAATACGCACGGGGCTGAGAGATGCACACTGCACAGACTGCACCATACAAGTGACAAAAAACGACCGGAGGGCAACAATGCTTCCGAGAACAATCAGCAACGTTCAGTCAGTTGGACCTGGCTCTGGTCGCCGGATGTCGACGCCGTTGTTCTGTCGATCGCAGCAGTTTCTGTTTCTTCAGTAGATCTCCCTGAGTCAGATCTCCCTGCTGTCTTGGCAGCCGAGCATCACTCGTCTCATCCGCCACTGCCTCCGTATCCTGACAGCACAGCATCACACTTACACTCAGGGCACTGAATCACTGATAGAAGTTTCAAGGCAGCTGGACCCTCTGTGACTGTGGAACAATCTGCCAGTCAAACTTCAGGGGTGGCCATCACATTTGAACATTTTACACTAAACGTAGGATGATCTCTCAGCCATAGTCCAGTCAAGGCGCCTGTCCCTGTTCGGACACATTGCACGAATGCCTGATGAAACAGATGCAAAACAGATTTTAATAGCTTCCCCAGCAGGAAACTGGAGGAGACCACTGGGACGTCCTCGTATTACATGGATGAAAACCATTCAGCAGGATCTGAAATCCAGCGACCTCAATATGGATGATGCAGTTGACCTGGCTCAAAACCGTCCACTCTGGAGATCGATGTCTACGTTCGGCGCTACGCACTCTTAGCGGTGCTTGCCAGAAATGATGATGATGATGGTAGGATGACTGAAAAGATGGGAAGACTAAAGACGTTTCTGTTCAGTTGAGGCTACAGTGCATTGAGGCTTAACTCTGCTGGCCCGCCTCCACTAACCTACCAACGTACAAATTCAGCCATACACTACAAACCAAACACTACACTTGGATCTACAGCATGCCCTCTAATGGCCAGTTCTCACTCTCAGCTAGTTGGTTAACAAAGTTAGCAAGCACTGCATTAATTTGACACTTAAATCATTTCTATAAAAAAACTAACCACTGGTCGAATGTCAGCTAACTTAACCCTTACAGTAAAGAGGCCAGAGTTTAGGAGGCTTTCCTAGAACCTCCTACAATCTAGCCGCTAGACGCATGCTGATACTCACCACTACTAACCACAGTTTAATTATGTAAATACAAATACCCCAATATAATACACTTAGACTTTTTCTGCACCAAATTCTCAAACTTCTGACAAATCACATGCCTTTCCACCACTAACTGTCGCTAAGCTATCGATGCCCAAAAACAATTCAGTTTCCGCATCGGTCTGATAAAGTGGACTGCAGTTCTTACTGATAATTTACAGAATCAATACGAGGGCCACAGGCAAGATGTGAAAAACGAGGAGGCAGCGCAGGGGGGTTTGGGGAACAGTCCCCCAGCAGGGTCCAGGGGCGGATCCCTGGTAGGGGGGCCTGGGGGCTTCACCCCCCAGAAGCTGAAAAGCTTTCAAAATTCACTTAGCTGAAACTCTTGTTTTTTTATATAGGGGCATACAATACAACGCAAAATACAAGCGTAACATTGCACCTTCAGATCTTATACTAAAAGATGTACACGGGCAGATGAAAACTGTTATGTTTATCTAGGCCTAACTGTCTGTAGCCTATTTGCTTGCTAACTAGACCCTAAGCCAGCGGCAAATCTAGGCTTTAGCCAGAGGGGGCGGAATATCCCTTCCTCCTCCTCGTCTCCCTCCCCTACCATTTCCCTCTCCCTGACCACTTTTCCTTTTTTCCTTTTTCCTTCCCCTTGCATTAGAAATAAAACCACTTGAATCCAGCTAGGAGGCCTAGGGAAGCGCTGTGAGCTCCCCCAGTGGGGTCTGGGGCAGAGCCCCAACCGAAATCAAATTTGGTGCATTTTAGTCTTAAAATATAACATCCGGTGGCAATAATTTTATTAATTTTATTTTTCTGATACACGAACTGCTTAAGCCGCCAACTTGCCAGCTGCCAAAATTTTTTGCTAAGCCGCTGCCGCTGTGAAAATTTGGTTAAGCCGGGACTTCAGCTGCAAAAATGCTAATCCAAACGTGAAAATCAGGGCTAGTCGATTTAGGGATCTATTGCTAACTAAAAATTAATACTTCCGGTGGGGGATCTGGGGAGCTAAGCCCCCAGAAGCTAAAAAAAACTTTCAAAATTCACTAAGCTGAAACTCTTGTGTTGTGATACAATTTTTGCAAGCGTCTGAGAACGAGGACGCAAGTGCGTCCTCGTGTCTCAACGTAGCTACGGCCCAGAATACCATGTTGTTGTTTTCGCTGTCATCAATGGCAACAGTTGAAGCTTCGCAGTTCTGATTGTCATAAAGCGACAGGTTGTTGACAACAGTTACTAGGCAACCATCCAGTCTGGGCTTTCCACCTGCAGCAGGCATTTCTTGCCGGCATTCCTGACCAGCCGCCCACAAAGATGCCTGCTTTCTGCCAAGACAAACACCACCATCAGTATGACCAAAATGAAAGTTGAAAGCAGTCATGAAACCCAATCAATATAATGTGATGTGCAAACAACAGCATCAACGTTACGATATTTACTGCACATGAAGTATAATATCACAAATATCTGTGCTTCGACCATACGGGATGAGTACAGAAAAAGCATTCACTAAAAAACCAGCTCCAACAACTCCAGTGGACCTGTAAGTTACATTTTGACTGCAAGACCCAACCTAAACTGGAAAAACGTGCATAGCATGAATTTGTTATCTCCGAAAACATGTATGCAAACTAGCAGAGTACTGCCCAGTGCCCACGAAGCGAATCAGAAATAAAGACACAATCAGTCACATACTGTTCCATGTAAAGCTGCTGAGGTCCTAGGATTGAGCCGGGTCGAGCAATGCGTATCCAAGCAATGGTTTCGGCAGCAGACATCTCGTAATGTTTCATCAGATAGCAGCCGATCAGAGTCCCCGTCCTGCCGAGACCAGCTACAAAAAAATGAACAACGTGCAGCGAGTTACAGCATCCAGCGCACACAAGAATCACTCGCCCATCATGATACGATAAATTTATCACCAGCAGAAACAGAAGCAGTAGCGGTGGTGGACTGGTGGTACCTACGAATGTCCCGTCAAAAGCTAGACCTAACATGCTGTGTTTGCATTCATGCGATGAAGCACACAAGTCAAGCCAGCTCAAACGTATATTATAATTCGCAGCTCAGTGTTGACAGCTAAGTTTTGATTCTTGAATCCTTATGTCAACGGCCACAACACTGGACCAAATGGTCGGTAATAAACATTATGACACTTATAAAAACTGTGAAATACGGACGAAAACTGCCGAACATAGGGTTCACACCATTCAGCAGTTTTTGTCCATATTGTGCAGTATTTATACATGAAATATATGACTAAAATTGCATTCAAAATTGCACAGAATGGTGCAGTTACCCAAAATGCAACAGTTGGGCTGGCTACGTGGCACCTTCATTCAAATCAGTCACTGTATGTGCATGACAAAAAATACTAAAATAAGTTGACAGAAATAAGCCCAAAAATAAGAAAAAAGAGTGTGGAAGTTTCTAAGACACGTAAACATAACGTAAAGTCCTTCCCGAGCCTTATGGCCCTTTGGGCGGCACTGATCTCTGTTGCCTTAGCCCTCAGCCAGACACCAGTTATTACACTGCGAGACCATGGATACGGGGCTAGTGCATCGCGCGGTGTGCCTGTTTACGTCCCAGCTTTTGCTGGTACTCACTGCACCTACCCACGGAGGGATGGCCAGGCTGAGTTGACCTGGGTGGCTGGTTACATACTGGGATGGTCACCCATCCAAGTACTAACCGGGCCTGGTGTTGATTAACTTCGTTGATGCAATCAACAACGCTACCAACTGAGCCAGACCACCACCGCTAAGACACAGTGCAATAACACAGTAGTGATTATGATGGTGGCTAATGTATGCTAACAGTAACACTGGCTGCTAAATGTCACATGGACGTGGAAATGCACCTTTGCAGTGGACAGCAATTGCCCCCAACGCTTCCTCCGAGACATTAAGAAACCGAGCAAGAATGTCATCCGTTGGCACAGATCCGTCAATGAAGTACAGATCGTGGTGAGCAATGCCTGCGCTGGTGAACCTCGAGGCATTGTAAACCTTGTTGTTGAGTCGAATCACATCCGTGACACCGTGCGACAGAAAGTAGGACAGGTACATTTCGGGTGTGTGACTTGCGTAGCCTGCAAACATCATCAAAAACAGCAGCACATCAGGTGTACATATCAGAACACACACTGGGTCTGTTTTTTTGGCTTTCCGGAAAGGTGCAGAGACTTGCTGCAGTTTAGACCTGCACCTTTCTGGAACAATAGCAAAAAACGCCACTAAACCGAAACAGGCCAACAAGCCGGCCGAACTGCCTAAAGCCAACATCATCATCAACATTTCTGGCAAGCACCACTAAGAGTGCGTAGCGCCGAACGTAGACATCAATCTCCAGAGTGGACGGTTCTGAGCCAAGTCAACTGCGTCGTCCATATTGAGGTCACTGGATTTCAGATCCTGCTGAATGGTTTTCATCCATGTAATACGAGGACGTCCCAGTGGTCTCCTCCAGTTTCCTAGTTACTAGGCCACCATCCACAACATAGCCAACATAGCATGACTAAAGGATTAAACTAGTGCTTTCTGTCCTACAACTTTATTTTCTCAATACACAAAAGTACTGGATAACAAGCACACCTGTACATTTATATTTATGCACAGTAAAATGCACAAAACTACCAGGAGCGTGGAAAACTTCAATTCAAATCAATTGTAAGCAAAGCATCTGATTGGATCACACCACTTATGCCAACCACCCCTCCTGGCCTCCCACCGAACCACAGGTTTCCATGTTACATTTATATAATGTTTCTTGGATCGACACAGGCCTTTCCGAAACGATTAAAAAATGCTAAACTTTCACTCCGAAACAATAGAAAAACGATTTGGAACTGAACAAACCCCGTCAGACCCGGTCAGGCTTTTAGAAAAAAACAGACCCATTAATTTTGCTTTGCTTGCATTTTGACTGCTGCTCACAAGACCTCATATAATCAGCAAATACACCATCCTTTGACAGCAGCCAATGACTATGAACAAGAAAAGCCCAAATAACGCAAAGGGGAACGTGCAACAGCGGTGCATGTTTGAAAGCCCAGTAAAACAAAATCTAGGTTCACCTATGATAGCAACCATGTTTTTTACAGTTGCCAGAAGGCGCCAGATGACCGGCAGCTAATTATCCATAGTGTTTTACTTGTACTCACCAGACGGTGTGACCTGTCTCACTCAGCCAACTCCGTATCAGCTGGAAATCGCAAATTTTCCCTACCCCTCTGTTATTTAGCGCCCTTGCTCAGGGTGACCCCTTTCGAATTTATGGAGAAGCTTTACAGATCCTGAAACTATAGAGTCTTTCAGGCAGCCGATGGTGAAAGTTTGGTGATCCTAGCTTGCACCGTTTTTGACTGATCCACCCATGTGACAGACAGACGGACGGACGGAATTGCGATGGCTAAGACACGCTACAGCAGTAGCTGCTGTTGCGAGTGAAAACCGCGTGAACTATACAGTGCCAAGGAAAAAGAAGAAATAAGCGTTTAAACACATCTCGTGAGGAAGCCTGGGTTAAAAATTATGGTAATGAAGACTGAGAAAAGAGGTGGAACCAGCTAAAGCACGATTATCGACCCGCCAATCAACAGTGCTCTATAATGGTAGTCTACCTGTTGCTAGCGTTGAACAATGAATATTATATTCATAAAACAGTGATAATGGCATACCATCTTCAATCTTGCACTGGGCATGTGGACCGCAGAATGCTAGAAATTTGCCAGGCACGATCCAGTTCAGATCTCCATTCTCAACTTTCTGTTAACACAACATTGACATGACCGACAACTGGGGACAAACAGTGAAAAGAACAGGCAAAAAGCAACAAAACTGTAGCTGCTGTAAAACGCTATCAGAGACAGATCCCAAAACAAAACAAGTAAAGCAATTAGCCACCAGCGACAGATTAACACCTGATAAATTTCAACAACTGCTAGAGTATATAAATTACCACAGAGAGTTGGTTCGTACTTTAATATTGCTTAGCTAACACAATCAAGAAAGTAGAAAGTACACCAATTCATTACCAACAGCTGTCCAGTTCACTTGCGGCAAAGTGATGGTTTAGCGGTTGTTCGAAATTTTTCCTGTTCTCAGTGCACTGACGCTAAATATAAAATTATGACTTGAAACTCTGTTACTTACTGATTTGCTTACAAAATTGGAACTGTAAACAAGAAATTTGAGCTAATGCTCACAAGACGCACGAAAGCCTATAGCAGTTTCTGTTCGCAAACTGTCAGTCTATCTCCAGCCATTTCATCGCAGTTCATTCTTGGTGTGCTGCAGCCGAAGATCGCAAAAGTCAATGAAGCCCCTTACTTTAAAAGTTCAGGGTCTTTCAAAGTCACTGATCTAGATATGACTAAAAAGCTCATCACTATGATAGGCAGTCACAAAAGACTGGCCAACAACGGTAAAATAACAACTTTTACGGGGGTACCGCTCCTTGATGCTCTCGTGTGCAGGTTTCATTGAACATAGAAAAATGAGACTTGGACCGTCGAAATCTATGTTCAATGCTAAAAATTTCGTGCGCAGCTTGTCCATGTCTATCTAAATTGATTTTGGAGCAATTCGCTCTTGAAATGTCTTGCAAAAATCCATAAAAACTCCTATTTTGGCATTCAAGTCATTCAAGGCCATTGAATTCAGCAGCAACTGAGAGCCAGTGTAGGACTTCCTATTAGTAATTAATAGCAACCTCAGCCCTATCTCACACCGTTACTGAGATACAGCGACTTACCGGCTGAAAATCACAAATTTTTCCTACCCCCCCTCTCACTTAACGCCCTCGTTCAGGGTGACCTCTTTGAATTTATGGAAAAAAAGCTGTACAGATCCTAAAACTATTGTCTTCCAGGCAGCCGATGGTGAAGATTTGGTGATCCTAGCTTGCACCATTTTTGACTGACCCACCCGTGTGATAGACAGACAGACAGACGAACAGACAAAATTGCGATGGCTAAGATGCACTAAAGCAGTACCGGTAGCTGCTTTCGCGCGCAAAAACCTATTTACCAGTAACATTACCTCGTAATGTTCGTACTCGAAGACACTGAAGTTACGGAAGTCAAGAAAACCATGGTTCAATGCCTGACATTGCAAAACACACACGACTTGGTGACACATGTGACATGCTGACATTTAGTAAGTAGTCAAAATCAACTGGTTAACTGTCATAGCATCCAGCGTCACTACCAAGCACCAAAAAAACTTAGCAATCTGCAAAGCACTAACCGCAATGCTAACTACCATCAGTCACCTTTAACACTATAAAGCTTCACCAATAAATAGACAGAAATACCCACAAAGCTGACCATGTACAGTACTGACCCCTGGTGAAGCAATCAGTGTTTCAATGCAAAAAACTGGCAGAAAAATGAGGCAAAATAGGATAAGAAGTCATCGGATTTTCACCCCAAACAAACTCGATCTTACTCTTCGGGCCCCAAATCACTGTGCAAAATTTCATCAAAATCGATCAAAATTGCAGCCGTAGGAGTGTTTACAGACAGAATGACAGTGTGACACAGAAAGTGTGACAGAAGTGATTTTATAATCTGTCCCATGCTATGCTATAGCAATGGGACAGATAATTAGCTATGTGGAGCACAGTTCTTATGTCTGTTTCAAAAAAAATTTAAAGGTTCGGGTCCCCCATTCTGAAAGCCATCATTCATGGTTGTCGCAGAGAACAGTTCTTGACACTGCATCTCGCTTTCATTTTCAGTGTGCTATTTAGCTCACACCTTATGCCTAACCTAACCCTAAACGGCAGCCAGATTCGGAATGGCGGGCCGACAACAATTGCATACTATACGAAGCTGACTGAAAATAAAACAGAATTAAAAACAGTGAATTAACAGGCATAGAGCTGAAATACAAAAAAAGGAAAATTACGACAAAGTACCTTGTGTACACCACGCAGACAGTCAATCAACAACAGAGAATACGTGCTCGGACCACAAGATGCATCCCTTCACAAATGCAGCCACACTTTGTCCGATACACACAACAAATCTTTACATCTTGTTATGCAAACTGGACCACAATCAGAGAAATATGTGCAACTCAGATGCCTAATATAAATTACACTGCTCCTTTAAAACATGATGCTTAGGAAAACTTACAAGAAATTCATGAAACATCAAACTTACAAAGAATTAACTTACTAAAATCTTAAGAAAGAAATGTGATTCACAAAAAAAATCGTCAAAAAACTTGCCAATCCTAAGTTACTAAAACACAACAAGAAATTTGAGCTAATGTTCACAAGACGTGCGAAAGCCTACAGCAGTTCCGGTTCAGTAGTTTAGCTGAAAATTGGAGTGTTCACGCTAAGTTAATAAACAAATACCAAATTCTCTATCTGGATCGCATAACAATAGTTCCGTACATGGCGCCACCTTGTGAATGATACAGACTTGTGTCGCAGCCCGAAATGGCTAAAAATTCCATAAAACCCCCTATTTGGGTGTTCAAGGTCATTCAAGGTCATTGAATTCGGCGCCAATCGAGAGCCAGTGTAGGACTTCCCATTAGTGATTAATAGTAACCTAGGCCCTATCTCGCACCGTTACTGAGATACAGTGACTTACTGGCCAAAAATCGCAAATTTTGCCTACCCCCTCTCATTTAGCACCCTCGTTCGAGGTGACCCCCTTCGAATTTACGGTTCCTGAAAATAGAGTCTTCCAGGCAGCCGACGGTGAAGATTTGGTGATTCTAGCTTGCACCGTTTTTGACTGATCCACCCGTGTGATGGACAGACAGACAAACAGACAGAAAGACGAAATTGTGATGGATATGACATGCTGAAAGCAGTAGCTGCTTTCGCGCGTAAAATATTCAGAAATAACTTACAAAAATTCTAGACAAGTTTGGCATATTAGACCCCCAAATCTGGCAGCTGGAAATCTAACCAACATGAACACGAACTTAACAGTACTTTTAAAATTAACATAGCCAAAACAGAAAGTTTGTTTACCTAAATGGCAGAAACGGGGCATTTGCATTTGCGACTAATGGCAGATAAGCTTCATCGGGAGTCTTGTTCAGATATATTATCTACAAAATTTAAACACAGACAAACTCCAGACTGTGACTGACAACAAGACCAATAGCTCCGGAGAGTGACAATACAACTAGTCAATTCTTGCACAAACAGCAGACCTGGTATTCGTAAGCAGAAGCGTTATAACCCTCGGTAGTTTAGCCAGTAAGTTTTCATTAGCGCATGATCGCTGTCTGTCTGTACAGATTGTGATCACTAAACTTCAAGACAGAACCAAAAGCAGAACCACAAGACCAGGACTGCAATTTTGCCTTCAAATCCCATCATGCTGGCTGCCTATTTTCATTGATCTCAACTGATGTACATTGTACAATACTTGATCGATCTGTTGCATCTGTACATATTTAACCACGTCTGATCTTTACAGTCAAATGTCATATAAACTGCAGAGAATATGTATAACATAAAGCAAACAAAAGTTACAGTGTATCAACGTCATTAATGAACATAAAACGTACACTATAAGCTCCAATTAGAAATGCAGCATTGACCCTCTTCTTTGCATCATCCGCAACATAATGCACGATCTTGCGATTGTACAACTTGGCAGCCTATGACCAATAAACAAGTGACACAAGTTAAACATACAGTAACATAATGACATTTCACTTATACATACTTCACCTTGAATCTATCTCATAATAATAAAAATTTGTGCCTTCAATGGTTTCTTGCAATGCTGTTACATCACGAGTGGCAACTTATGTCTTCTAAATGCCTATGTGCGATTATCATCAATGGTGTTAGAACATACTGCTACTATAAGTAATTATCACGGACATAACACAAACTCAGCGGGCCTCTTGGCAACATTTGTGCTCTATAAATTAAGTACGTGAGTAAGAAAATAAATAAAATATTTAAAGTGCACAATGTCAGCCATCTCCTGATTGGAAACGTGCTCGTGGTCGACCTTCCATCACTTGGATCCATCAGATCTGCCGGGACACAGGAATATCAGTGACCGATGCTCTGCAGCTGGCAGAAGATCACTTGTTTTGGCGACAAATCGCAATGGCGGAATGCTACGGCTGAACGCTTCGCGTCATGATGATGATAAATGTCAGCCTGTGGCCGAATCTTAGGCACTTGGCTGAGCCACTAGGGGGAGCAGTAAACCTGCTGGAAGCAGTGAGTTTTAAGGAGACAACGGAAAGTGTGTGCAGAGGTAATTGAGAATGCAATAAAGGAGTTTGCTCTAGACCGAAACTTACCTACTTACTGTGTGCTATTATTATCGCACAAAAACATGACACACAGTCAGACCTTTAGCTTCTTGTTGAGTCTGCAGCAGTAGCGGTAAAGCATTGCCAGATTTAGTGGACCAAAGTCCTCGTAAAACCTGCAGCAAAAGAGACATTCCATTTGTGACCCCATCAAAAACCGCCGCAACACATTGGTCAAAAGTCGACTTCCTATCTATGGTGCATAGTGACCAAGCGTCAGTCTAGCACCATTATGGAGATATGGCCGTTCAAAGTTCTTCCAGGAAGGCTCTTCCAGGAACAGAGGTCGGTCAATGGTCAGTCGTCAGTCGGTCCTCAATATTACACTGATCTTATATACTCCTCTTCGCTACGTTAGTAATGTAGCGTGCGAGGAGTAACAAATGATGCTGGACAGCCATAGGTAGCTAGACCGAAGTAAAACAACTTTATCTAGGCCTTCACTGGGAGCAGATGGAAGAAAATGGCTAACATTAACTTTGTCCAAAACTGAATGCAAAACATTACCATCATTTTGGTAAATTCAATGCTACACAAAATTGATGAAATTCCTCATCCGTTCAAAGAACCTGCTGTATAAAATAGGTACTTCCTGAATGATAGGCTCATTGTAACAATAACAAGCTATAGACAAATTTTACCACACAGCGAGCAAAGTTCAAATCGAATACCAGTAATCAGACATCATAATATTATACCTAAACTATTAATGACAAATGTCACCGACTGGCAAGATCAAGCACAAATTTGAAATGCAGTCGCTGCATTGAACAGAGTATTATCTTTATGTGTTAACTGGTAAAACGCCAAGGCTAGCAACCTGTTGTAGACAAATTCATCATCTGTTGAAAAGTAATGAATTGCTGCTGAAGACCTTGGCTTCTTCTGTCTCAGTGTAACAAAGTACAGCCAATCTGCAGCCACAGCCAACTAGCATTCAGTCAGTAAACAAAAGCAACACAATGTGTTTCAACTTATGACTACCACAACTGAACGAAGTATGACATTTGGTATAAACACCATGCACACCTTAAGGCTTAAGCACACGTGAACAGCATTCTCAATATGAAAGCTATTAAAACTAGAAAGCATTCAGAGCCCACACACCTCTGCCAAGGCAATGTTGTTCGCTAGGTGGCAGCACCATCTTCGGTTTTGCAGCGGTTTCCCTTATGCCTCATTGAAAGCAATGGTAATGAAAATTTCAAAGTGATCCAAAATCCAGGATTCCTTTTGGATCACCCCCAAAATTGAACCACTGGTAGCTTGTGCCATGCCCAACATACCCTCAAAATTTCAGAAAGATCCGTCCATAACTTTCTGAGTTATCTTGCTAACAGACAAACAAACAAACAAACAAACAAAGTCTGGCAAAAACATTACCTCCTTGGCGGAGGTAATAATGAATCACCTCATTAACAACAGTCTCACAGATATGGCAAATTATGTCATACATCATACACAAAATCGGTGTATTCGCACAAAGCTGATAAATGACTGCACCATACCTTTGATAATCTCAGCTTCGTTTCCACAAACTCTGTAGCATGGACCGTCGTTAATCATCTTTTAAATGGCAGGCTGACTGGACAGCAACACAGATCTATCTCTATCGGTCAGCACGATAATACAGGTAACACACATACAACAAATTACAACAAATTATCAGCATCAAATGCACACAAAGACAGGTGCTAATATCAGTCCAGCTTGGATTCAGCTTCAGTTATCAGTGCGGTCTTAATGCTAGTAACAACCCTGACCCTTAACTACATGGTGGGAAGCATTCGATTGACTAATAAGGGTGTCATAAAACACTGCACTGACCACACCAAAACCAAACATATGGAATGCACCAGAATAACCTGTTAAAAAGACAATGGGCCGATGGGATGAGTGGTAAAAGAAGATGACTGGCCCACCATGGGCCTGTTCACCTGCATGTATTTTACTCATTCTTTCCGTTCTATTTAAGGGTGGCACTATATACCGAAAACTACCAGTTTTATCTTTACCAATAGCCTAACACTAACCGTAACCCTAACTGAAAACTACCAAAAATACATTGGTTGTTTTTTAGTAGTTTTCCATAGTTCTTCTTGCATACTCTGCCCTAAGGCAGGTTTCACTGGCGATGACGCCATCCAACCCGGCTCTACGCCCCTCTTTTTAGCTCCTCATAACTGATCTTCCTGTCTTCTCACTCCATAAGTAGGTCAAGTATCTTCCTTCTTGGTATTGAATGGCATCTGCCACATATAAGACCAGTTTAACACTCTATGAAGATCTTGCTGAATAATTTCTCTATCTTTGTCGCTATTGGCTTTCGCGAGCACTTTGGTGTCATCTGCATTTTACAATATTATACTGACCAAGGCAGAATCCAGATCATTAATAAATATCAGAAACAAAACTGGACCCAAAACAGACCCCTGTGGTATTCCGCTACTAACCGTTCTCCAAGAAGATTTACAGCTGCTGATGCAGACTCTTTGCTTGCTGCCACTGAGCAATTCTTTCACCCATGCCCAAACTTTACCTCCGATTCCATGGCTGGATAATTTAAGTAGTAATCTACAGTGTGGAACCTTGTCAAATGCTTTGGCAAAATCTAAGAATATGAAGTCAACATTGTCATTATTATCCAGATGATCAGTAACTTTATCAAGGAACATCAACAGATTATTTAGACAACAACCACCTTTCCAGGAACAATGTTGTGATGATCTAACCAGTCCATGTCTGTCTAGGTGATCGCTTACCGAATCTCGCACAATCATTTCAAAGATTTTGCAAATCTGGCTGGTCAGGCTGATTGGATGATAATTTTCTACTTGGCTCTTACTTCCTTTCTTATAAAACTGGAGTGACATTAGCTACTTTCCAGTCTGACGGTATGATTCCAGAGTCTATTGACGACTGCATGATAACTGCTAGGGGATAACATATTTCATTCTTTATCTCATTCAGAATCTGTGGTGAGAGATCATCAGCTCCCACAGCCTTGTCAGATCGCAACTTGTCTAGCTTCAGTCTAGCTGACAGTAGCCCCATCCACACGGATATCAACCAGCTTTTCAGTTTCCAGTCCACTGAAAATCTTATCTGGTTTGAGGATGTTGTCCAACTCCTCGACTGTAAACAATGAACCAAAATAATCATTAAATCTATCTACCATATCCTGTGGTAGAGCACTAGTATCTCTGTGATCATCTACCAGTGGCCCTACGGTGGGTCTTGATCTGGAGCGACCTCATGCATAGGCGTAGAATGACTTCCTGTCCGAATCAATGTTACTGGCTAACTTCTTTTCAAAACTTCTCTGCCGCTATATGGGGGTGATAACACTTGTACAACTTTTGAGGGGGCACCATCCCCTTAAAATTTAGATAACCGAAAATGTCCAAAATTCAGTGCGATTTAGGACAACTTTTGAGTTTGACCGTGAATATCTCTGGAACACAGAGAGACATCCACAAGCAGTCAACGGCGTTATCAAGGGCAATTCATCCCGCATTGAAAACAAAAAAAACTTGTGAACTTTGGTCCACTAAGAAAAGAGTTATAGACGTGCATGTTGACCCACCCTATGTCGACATCGCATGTTTTGCCTATGCTAATACACTTCAGCTCGGGCCATGTGACTTTGCAACCAGGGAAATTTCACAACTCTAAAATTCCCCCCCAATCGAAGTTAGGGCGCCGGGCGGACTCACGCTGGGCTTTGCCCCAAATTTCTAGTTGTTTTTTTAGGAGTGCGAATAACAACAGTCTTGTTTTTTTATTTGTTAGTATTTTTTTCCGTCTAGCTATTAGTTTTTTTGCTGTTCGGACATTTTTGCATAATTTGCATATTTCGCTACTTATGTGTCACTATATATATTCAGCTATTCAGCTTTCGAGCTGCAAGTGTGTTTAATATAATAAATTCAGTTCAGTTCAGTTCAGTTCAGTTCAGTACGTCGCCCGTAGTTTAGCTATCAAATACATGCCTTTTAAAGACACCGACAGTAAACGTTAATTTTCTAATGTTTACGACAGTTCTGTAATTAATGCGGTGCTTTTGTTAGCGTAAACAATGTGCATCGTAATGCATTATTACCAAATTTATATCTCCATTTAAAACAAAAATAAACAAAACAGAGTCTGTAAACAACTGTCACGTGACTTGATACAGCCAATCAAATACGGTCAAAAAGATGACTGAAAACAAATCAAGAATGTCTGGGCATAGGTTCGTATAATAACGATTTTTAAAACAGTTGACTTTCTATAACCAAGATTTTAGAAACTTATGAAATACCGAATGGACAATCAGAAAGTAGTGAAATATATGGCTCTGGTTGTACTATTTATTGGTCCAGTAAAAAAAGAAGCAACTACTTGATTTTGATTGGTTGGCATCGTTGCAGGCGCGCTCCCATTGGTCAGTGTGCGTCAGAGTTGTGTTTACGTGCGGGAAGTGTGAGTCGTGTTGTGTGATGAAAATGATATAAATGAATGATATTGCAGTTTTTGTTCTGTCACTTTTGGTCATTGTTATTTTATTTACCATGTCAATTTATGAGCGATATATAAACATATCGGTATCACTTTGGTACATTATTTACCAATAGCAATAGCACTACGAAGCACACAGCTCATGGGCGGCGCCAAGAAGGGGGAGGGCAGCTGCTTCCCCGTTTATTTGCCCCTCGAGGATATTGAATGTGCTAAAGTGCTCTCTAATCACGAAATAAGTGATGAATAAGTCGACATTGGCCCACATGAATTTTTATTTTTCTCCTCCCCATACCGGTACCCTAGCTTCCCGGTACCTTGGCCCCTGTCCTCATGTCCCTCTCCTTTAGAAGCATTTGTTAAAAATAGCGGTTGCTAACCTGTTGCTTAACTTTTCATTGTGCTAACCTGTCATACTGGCTACGGATTCTGGAAGCTGACCTTTAGTCGCTCAACCATAGGTTCATCGTGGGGTGGAAACACGACCAAGGATGATGCTGGCAGCTCATGGACACAGCTGCGCTTCAGTAGATCTCAAGCCGCCGCCATAGAATGTGCTAAGCTGTAAGCTGCCACAAAATTCGTAATCCACACCAGCAAAAAACGTAGACCCCAAAGCCAAATTTTTTTGGAAGTGTCGCTTCGCTAACTGAAATTTTCGGCAGCTGCAGAATATTTTTACAGCGGCGGTGGTTCCAAAAAAAATTCAGCGGCTACACAAAAATTGCACTGCCAACTATAGCATTGTACATTCAATGACCATGCATAATTTTCGGCAAATGGCTAATTAAGCTGTATGGTTAAGTGTGCAGGAAATAATTTTTTCATTGATAAATATATCAACGAAAATGGTTTATAATTTATAGGATAGGGCATAATGCATATACACACAAGTGTTCAGATTCAATGCCACCATGCAGAGTCTAGACGTGAGTGAAGCACCACTTCAAAAAAAAACTCCAATTCCACACACACATCGTTGTTACAACTTGTAGGTTAGTTAGCCATAGGTGACTTTGAGGTATAACTGTACTGCCATAGCTAGTATCGAAATTTACTGCATGTAAAATTCCATACTGCGACCAGAATCCAGATAGAACCTAGGCTGATAGAAAAACTACTTTCAATATATTTGTTTTATTTTGGTATTATGAAACACTACACTGTGTTTCAAAAAAACGGGCACCCTTTTTATTTATTTCATAATTCACTCAAATGATAATCAATTTACACGAAATTTACCAGATGTAGCTGAAGAAATGCTAATTCAAAATATATAAACAAAATATGGCTGTTAGTTAAATATTCTTTGCTAGTTGTGATGTAATGCTGACGTCATAGCGTGGCGCGAGTACAAACTGGTT
>Ga0209367_1002520_pt1 | contig 24233 bp, 12 predicted proteins | sample WorMetLIZISLAND2_FD_187412 | JGI IMG/M metagenome (GOLD analysis project Ga0209367, IMG submission 187412) | Marine gutless worms symbiont microbial communities from Max Planck institute for Marine Microbiology, Germany - Olavius geniculatus... ... | reverse complement strand
GTTTATACAAGTCCATTGTCAGACCACATGTTGAATATTGCACCGCTGCGTGGAGTCTGCATTATAAAAAAGACAAGGAACTGATTGAAAGGATACAGCATAAATTCACTAAAATGATTACTGATCTTAACCATTTACCATACCTCGAACGACTACACCAACTCAGTCTATGGACACTTAAAGATAGGAGAATCCGTTCCGACTTAATTGAAGTACATAAGATGACACACGGCCTGACAAGAGTCAAATTTCAAAATTTCTTTGAGCTGGATACGTGTTCTAAAACGAGAGGTCATTCCTTGAAGTTGAAGAAGAGCCGCTTTAACAGTAACCTTCGTAGAAACTTTTTTTACCGAACGGATAATCAACATATGGAATAATCTAGATGAACAGACTATCTCGGCTTCTTCCCTCAACAGTTTTAAGAACAGTCTCAACAAATGGAAAATGACAAGGCAGATGGGTCACGTCTGGACTGAGGTCTAATGACCCCAGGGGCCAATCCAGTGCATTGGTGAGGCCCCGTCCGGTAAGCTATCCGGTAAGCTATAACAGCAGAAAGTGATTCCGTGCATCACCAACGCATTACAGCTGTTCGTGTTTGTTTCCTGTTTGTTGTGTTGTTGACGTAGTTATATTTAATAAATTAACTACTATATCTTCACTGTGCATTGCCACGCAGTGATATGTTGCCATGTTAATAACGCGCTTTAAACCAGCATTGTAATGGGCTTGTTGTTTGCGAAGATATGGAGTTTGTTCTCTATTGAAGGTGCATGTCACCTTAGTTTCAACGTGAACTGACCAATTCCTCCTTCTTTCTTCTTTTTTTTTCCAGTAATGTGCAGATCCTCTCTTGCAAGTAATGGCAGATGTGCATGAAGTGACGGAAACAACTGGAGAACTCTAAGAACAAAGCTGATAAAAACGTGCAAAATGTGCTGATGCCTGATTCTGACCCAAGATATATCTGCCGTGAAAAGTAACATCAGATAGCCGTAATCGACTACTTATTTTCCGTGAATTTTCACGGAAGCATCTTTTTACTTTTGGATATATGCCGTGAAAATTGATGTACGGAAATGTATATATTGAAGCTGGGAAATAAGTGAATAATCACACAATTAGGGCCTAATAAATAGTTCGGTATGTAGGGGGCCTATGGTGTCAAATTTGCATGTTGAGGAAGCTTAACTTGTTTCTTTCACCACAGTTTTTGCCAGCTTTATAAAAGGTACTCCGCTGATTCTGGTGAAAAGAAGTCGCGACCCTTCCGTGAGGAGCCAGAGACACTTCTTTATTTTAATTAGCACCTAGTTCTGCACCGGGACATCGTTCATGATTTTTCTTTACGCACTCAGCACTGCCGGCATGTCCACAACCACTACTGGTCAGGAGTCTTCAACGTGTTGAAGTTCGACCATACGCCGAAAAAGAATTACCTGGTTTAGGCAAGATAGAAATTTTAATGCAGTTTTGTTGCAAATTATCTGCTACGGTCACAAGTCTGACTGATTTGCAAAATTCTTTTACTGCCAATGTCGGGGCGAAAATATAGACAAGAGTTTAGTGCCATGTTTGGACTCATTGCGTATAGTTTTACATTCCAGAAATATTTCAGCTCAAAGCCATGGCTGCTTACCACCAGTGATGTGATCATTACATAGGCCTACGTGCTACAGAAGTTGCTAACTTGTTGCTTGTATAATCTGATAATGCTGTACTTGATAGCACTGGCAATTATTTTACTATACTTTGTTTTGATGCAAATTCACAGGAGATAGGCCTAATGATAGGCATATTTATTTTTAATGTATTTTCACGGCAGATAAAGCATTTCATGCTAGCTTCGGTGAAAATTCCCGGCAGATAGCGGAAATCGACTACTTATTTTCTGTGAATTTTCATGGCAGATAACACTTTGCGATTCTGACCTTCTGTTTCAAAACTGGAAACATCAAAGCAAGGAAGATCAGCATTCGACAAACAGCAAGAACCAAACAGTACCACTTTTGTCAAAGGATATTATTGGTATACAGGTGCATATTGTTATGCAAATGATAGCAAGTTTGCATATTGACCGAGATCCAAATTTTAAAAGAGATAAGGAGCTAAAGTGCCAGTTTAGTTGTAATTAACATGTTTCATATTCAGCTAAAAACCTTTTGTATTATCTCCTTTTTTGAGTTATAGTAACAATATAATTTTTATAATTGAACACTTGCAGCATAGTATTCATATACTGTAATGGCTTTTCATTTTCTTTTAAAGTAAAACGCATTATACATATTATTCATTTCAGCTGTTCGTCATGCATTTTTGCTGAAACTTGTTGTTGTATTGCAGAACACAAAGTGATTATTGTTGGTTTGGACAATGCTGGAAAAACCACGATACTATATCAGTTGTAAGGAATTTTTTAGCTGTTTTTGTCATTTTATACATAGCACATGTTACAATTACACTTGGTAATTTCATACGTTTATATACAGCACTCTGCTGCCGATGTACTAATTAAGGCATCAGTCGTAGTTTCTGTCACTATTATAAAATGTTAATTTTGTTGTGTTTTGGTAGTTGCAGATGACAGCCAGAGAATAATGTTTGCCATAATTAAATGAAGGCTAGTTTTTTGTCAGTTATTTTTTTCATAAGGTTAGGTGTATTTGCCATTGGTAATTGGATGTGCTTGCTGTTTGTTTTTGCAGTTTAATGAATGAAGTTGTGCATACTTCACCAACAATTGGAAGCAACGTTGAAGAAGTTGTATGGAAGAATGTTCATTTTATAATGTGGGATATCGGTGGGCAAGAATCATTGAGGGCCACATGGAACACATACTTTACAAACACAAAGGTTTCTGTATTCCTAGTCTGCAACACGTATCAAGATATTACATGTGTTTTAGTCTCTGTACATAGATCATTATGATCTGTCAAGACTCATATATGCCTGTTTGATGCATTTTACATCATTGTTTTGTTGCTGCATCTTTTGCCAGAATATGCTGCAACATGCGCATCAGCATTTTACAATGCTTTTATGTGGAACAGTATTTTATGGAAGATAGGAGCAACTTTTACTTGATGCTTTTACTCACTTTATCAGTGCTGCATACAGTGGTAAATGGATCTACGTTTCCCAGTTGCAGGGACATAGCATAGCACTGTACATTTATTTTGTTACGTATTCTAGACACGAATATTAAGACTGGAGTGAATATGTCAAAAAATACCTTTGTGAACATATATATAATAATTCATTCGTCAGACAGTCTCCAGAAAAGTTACCTTATGATTACCACATTATCTATGTCGACTGGCAATGCATTATATTAGTTTAATATATTACCGCTGCACATGTAATTTTGCATTTTATTTGCAGTTTGTGATCCTGGTTGTCGACAGTACAGACCGAGAGAGATTGGGAATCAGCAAAGAAGAACTGTATCATATGCTTGCTTGTGAGGTAATATTTACTATATATTCAGTCTTCGTTATAGGCAATGTTTATAGATTGGTCAGCATTGTCTGAGCTTTTAATTTAGTGTGCATTTTCACAGTGGGCCAGAAAAAAACTTTTGTGCATATCTTCACCAAATATTGACCAATTTTTAGTAGGGTTAGAACGATACCAAAAAAGCTACCCAATACAAAGTACACAGTATTATTGGCTACTGCCGATACCAATACCCAATACCAATACCGATACTCGTCGGATCATCAGTGTCCAGTCACGTGTTGCTGCGCAGTCAGGACTGGACATGGGAATGAAGTGCATTGTATGAAGGATTGAAGGTAATGAACGTTAGGATTCATTTGCTTTGTTTTGCACTTACTCACCATTTCACCCTGCAGTGCCCCTTTACTCTGTCCATTGCCTCTCAGTCTATAGGTGCGGTGAGGTTGGGGTGGCGTGCTGCTCTGCTATACCAGGAATTAGATATGTCACATTTGATTCTCACTACAGTGACACTGACTGTGGCAGTGAGGTGTCAGATTATGTCAATGCAGCACACATCCCTCCCTAGACACACGCTGATTCTGCTGCTAGTGGCAATCGTGAGAGCTCAGTGGCCGGCCATCCACTGGGCGACGCTGTGGTGGGCATGTGTCTACTGACCGTTGTGCAAACTATATGGCTTATGGCTTACAGCACTAGCCTGTATATACGCTAAACCTATAATGTGTTTGGAACATTGTATACTTGCCAGCAAATAGCCTTGCACTTGACGCCAAAATCCAAGACGGGCGTGCTATAGGCTAGATTCACACATGATGTCCATTGCCTAAGTGTGAAATTCAACCAACAACATTCTATCCACAGCTCAGTGTGAACCTGGACTGCGAAGCATTATGTAAACTGACACTGGTAATTAAACCTGGGCGCACAACCACCTGCACACCGTGGTGGCATGCTTTGCCCTACTCCCTTCATCCCCGCTCCAGGATTGATATACAAGTAAGTAAGTAAATAAAACGTGAATTTATATAGTGCTGACGGCGATGACGATGATAACGTTAAAAATTAACCTCGGTGCGCTCTAATACAACAATCAAAATCTGCAGTTTTTTTTACCACAGTTAAATCTGCCGCTATGCTTATAGGTTACTGTATTGTATGATCGCTCATCGTAACGCTGCGTAATGAGGTACAGCAACCCTTACACAATCGGTGTCGCGTGTACTTCACGGCAGCCAGTGTCAGGTGAAACTGCCAGGCACGCACGGCGACAACAGAGGTCCCCCTGGGCCAGTGCCGCGATGCTGACTGCTATCTAGATGATCACTGCTTACTACGTAACACCAGCACAATAGTGCTTCACTTTGCATGCTTGTCAGCATGCAGCGTTGTCAGACAGTCATTTGCTTTTAAGCTTTTTCATCATCGATTAGGAAACGTGACGCAGTGCCCCCAGCTGTTGGACTGGTATTGGTATTGGGTCCCACGGCCAATGAAAATATCGGTCGATACACGATACTGCCGATACTTGCAAATATCGCCCAATACCCTGTACTGCAATGCTAGTATTGTTCGACCCTAATTTTTAGAATTGTTGAACCAACACACTCTGCAATAATGTGATCAGTGAATGTTCCATCGTACCTTGCATCCGTTCATATACTGTGCTTTTGGTTGATGTGGTTTAACAACACTTGTATTAAATGAGTTGAGTATTATGTGTGGCATTAATATTATTGCAAAGTTACATTTCCTGTTCTGTGTAGCTAAGTGAAAAAATTGTAAAACTGTATCAACGTTTGATAAATACGAGTAGTTTGGAGCTTATTTTGGCCCACCCTGTGCCATAATATGCCCAGCTTTGGTTTACAAACACTGGAAGGTGGAGACATACTTTTTAAACTCAACCTTTATGCATTATGTTCGGTACAGGACGTGAAATTGTTTTTAAATAGTAAAACTGTAACCTTTTAGCCGACTATACTTAAGTAGCAGTCTGTTCGCCGTTGTCATCTGTAACGGATGTACCATGGCTAAGCTTTAAATCGTAGCGGAAAACTATTACACGAATGATTAGTTATGCGATTAGTTATGCATCGTAAACCTAGGCTTGCAAAGTTTCAGCGTTGTAGTGCAAAGGGAACATTTTCAAATTCAGGGTTGAATGGAAATGGAAAACTGACCATACCTCGGAAATGGTGAGAGATAGAACCAAGGTTGCTATTGATCACTAATAGGGAATCACATATGCTCTTTCAGATGAGATGAAAATTATCGAGCGTGGATGATCTTGAAGGTCACTGATAACCAGTACAATCGGCTATCCTAATGACAACTGGGCTTCTTGTCTATGTATTGCGTAAATGCTTTGTGTAGGATTTACGCAAGGCAGCCGTATTAATCTACGCCAATAAGCAGGACCTCAAGGGTGCCATGACCTCGGCAGAAATTTCTTCGCAGCTGAATCTGACGTCCATCAAAGATCATCGCTGGCACATACAAACTTGCTGTGCACTTACAGGAGAAGGGTCGGTTTCAGTCACACATATGTATGGTTATGCTTGCTAGAAGTGTTAATGTGTATCAGATAATATGAGACTGGTTCATGAACACCAGCTTTAATTTGATCATCTCATTGGGCCATCAGCATGTATTTTACACAGTACAGTCTCAGTAAATACACTGTGTCCCCCAAAACATCCCTGACATTTTCAATTGTAACTTTAAGAAGGATTATCAGATTTTAATGATTTTTGGCACGAATATTCCTGAGACAACCTGGCCATCAAATGACCATTCATTTTCCCTTTTCGCTTAATGTCTGGTTCTGCACTAGCTGGGGAAAACAGAACCAACGAAATATTCCTTTTTTATCCAGTGCGGTATGATTACTTACTTAACATAACACATAAAAACACATTTTGTTCACACTTCTGAGTTTTTGGCTGACATTTTATCCAGTTGTCCATTTTTCAACTGCCTACAGTAAAATTGCTTAAAATGCCGGCCAATTATGTGAACATAAGCATGGAGATGCTTTCTCTAGAGACACTGCTGCATGACAGTCAATTTTTTTAACAGACTGGCTGTTGGGGCCCACAGATTTAGGTAGATCAAATTTATTGATGTTTTTCATTCATTTCAACATGCATTATGCTTGGTCTGCTTTTTCCAGGTAGTGCAGAAGCATACGTCGGGTGTGGTGGGAACTTAAACAATGATTTAATAGCCAGTTGTATCAGAAGTATTTTTGCCAAAAATTATTAAAATCTTCTAATCTTTCATTGAGTTACAGTCGATAATGTTTGAGATGTTTTTTCAGGTTTTCTGTTTATTTCAAGGTATATTTTGCTTGATCTGCTTTCCCTAGGTAGTGCAGAAGTGGACAGTGGGTGAGGCAGGAAACTGAATAGTCATTTTGTGGCAAGTTGTGTCAGGAATATTAGTATCAAAAATTGTCAGAATCTGATAACTAGTTTTCAAGTGACAATCGAAAGTGTCGGGGATGTTTTTTGGGGACACATTGTAGATGTTCACATTAAAATAACTGTCGACTGCTGTTATATTCTGTCAATGCACTTGAGTGAATATGGCATTGGCAGAATGCCAGTGAGAGTAGGGAATATGTTAGGCTGTTTCACTGTGCATGGAAAGCGGTTGTCTGAACATAGACTCAGTTCTTATCGACCCAACTGCAATCAAAGTATAAATTTTTTTGCTGATAAAATGTGCTTTAAGAGTTTGTAGTTAATTTTTTGGCCCATCCTGTGCAATAATACGATCAACTTTGGTTTACAAACACTGGAGGTGTATCGGGAACCAAACAAACATAATTCAAATCAGAGAAGTATCAGAAAATTGTAGAAAAATTGTATGTGAGTATTTAAATATTATGTTGATGTTATAAGATGTGCTTTAGGTAGTCTTTTGTAAGTGTTCATGTTGGTGCATTGCATACTCTGTGGAATGTGCTGTTCAGGCTATATTCAGGATTAGAATGGATTGTTAATCAGCTGCGAAGGTGATGATAATCCATGGACTGCACTGTGTGCATGCTCCTAGTGAATTCTGCATCTGTCAGCACCTACCTGTGTTCCCGGCAACTATTTACTGCAGAAAGGTGGAAATTTGGTGATCGAATGCAGATGTCTATGTCAGACGGATTGCATGGGAACAGAAATTGACTGCAACCATCCCCGTGATCAGTGTTCACACCCTTACCAACTCTTCTGCATTCCATGTCATTGTCACTGTAACATGATATCGGATAATAAGCTGGAATTTGATATCAAAGAATTTTTCAGCACTCTTGCTCTGCCTTTGTGTCAGGTCTGAAAACAGTTTGTGCCTTCGGTTGCAGTCTGCTGAAAAAGTAGGGAGAGGAATAACTTTTTATTTATTTCATGACAGTTTGTTGCATACTGAATACCACACAAGAAATTTTAGCTAATGCTCACGAGACGTGCAAAAGCCTATAGCAGTTCCGGTTCAGTAGTTTAGCTGAAAATTGGGGTGTTCATGCTAAGTGAATATACAAATACCAAATTCTCTACCTGGATCGCATAACGACAGTTCCGTGGCGCCACCTTTTGAATGATATAGACTTGTGTCACAGCCCAAAATCGCCAAAAATCCATAAAACCCCCTATTTTGGCGTTCAAGGTAATTAAAGGTGATTGAATTCGGCGCCGATCAAAAGCCAGTCTACAACTTCCTATTGGTGATTAATAGTAACCTAGGCCCTATCTCACACCGTTACTGAGATACAGCGACTTATTGGCCAAAAATCGCAAATTTTGCCCACCCCCTCTCATTTAGCACCCTCATTCGGGGTGGCCCCTTTCGAATTTATGGAAAAGCTTTACGGTTCCTAAAACTAAAGTCTTTCAGGCAGCTGACGGTGTAGATTTGGTGATCCTATCTTGCACCGTTTTTGACTGATCCACCCGTGTGACAGACAGACGGACGGACAGAATTGCGATGGCTAAGACACAGCTTGAAAAAACTAAGATATAACAGACTGGATGCAAACAGTTTTGCTTGACTAATAGATTGCAAAATCTGCGGCAATATTTTTGAGGGTCCAGTAAAAATGTTAAGGATATATGGCAAGCAGAAGCACAAAAATTCCTTTTGTCTTAATCCTACCCCACTTTACTGCTGAGTACGTCATTCCACGGTTTTGCCACTAGGTTTCCCATTTCTGTGTTGTGGGCATTTTCTGCTGCTCAGCTTTGTGCGTTCCATACAGTGACAAATGTGCATGATGTGTGCAGAGACTTCCAACAAGATGCACTTCCAAGCTTAGTGATTTCCGGCTAAGTTTAATCCTTGCCGTCTCATTAATACAACAGATTTCTCAGGAAATGAGAATGGGTGTCGATAAAGATGTTATGTTTGGTAATGTTTTTTGTTTTGTGAGTCGGACTTCATGTGTTTACGTGCATAGTTCAACTACTTGTATTTGTCTGGTCAGACCATCATATCTCTGGAGATTTGTGCTTGCCATCTTAGTTATTAACACTTGGCACATGCACATGCATATTCTGTTGACAGCTGGTAGTGGTATTAACAGCCACAATAACCATGGTGCTGCCACGTTCTGTTGAACATTTTATGTTAACATCTGTGCAAGCTAGGTCTGTACCGAATAGTAGATTTTTCTATTCGGCAGAATAAGAATAAATTGTTATTCAGCCGAATATAGTACAATACAAATAACTAATGCAAGTTCAAACAAACTGCACGATTCCCTGGTATCATTGCTCACACATATGGTGAAAAATGTCTAAATCGGTCATATTGCATCAATGTTAAACGAATAATACTACCAAAGATTACTGACACTAACAAATCTTGGCAGTGATTTGTGACAGACTCTTGGCAGTAAGCAAACAAAATAGTTAAGAAAATGCCACAAAGCATCGTGTGAGCATTATGCTGCTGAGACAGCTGGGCTGATAGCAGTCTTTTAGGCTAAGTGCAACAGCAACGAGTGGTGATGGCACAGTGCTTATTCGTGTTTGGTCTATCTGGTATTAGTGATTTGTATATGTATAACATTTCTGTTTGAAGTTCTTGTTTTGTTACCCGTTAACGATTTGTACTGGGAACCGGGTACCCGGATCCGGTTCCAAAATTCATTACCCGGTTCCAAGTCCGGGTAAATGGTACCCATTTTTTGCACTGATTACTGATGAAACTCTTGCTATTTGTAGCCTTTGCAGCGAAATTCAGTACTGCAAAGAAGACTGAACTTTAGCCATCTTCGTTGACAGATTTGATATCACACACATATTATAGACGTGGCTTGGTTAAACATGGCTTTGGGCACCTGTATTCTGTGTGCTGCATCTGCAATCTCGGGATCCTGGCTGTTTTCGCCAATCCTGAATTAGCATGCGCCAAGTAATACAGTTTATTGGTGTTTGTCATGCAGAGTCGACTTTCCACTAATTACACATTGTGTATAGTTTCATTTAACACACTTTTCATTGTATTGACAGATTTATTTATCATTATTAATGCAATTGATATGTAAATGTGTAAATAGTGCATACATGTATTTGTTTGTATAAATTTTTGTTATAACGTGCTAAAAGCTTGCTGTCAAGTAGTGCACATCATTTTCAGTAATTACTTACCCAATTATACACTTCAACAGCCTTCACCATTCAGGGTTGCAAAAAGCCCAGGTTGTGTTCTGTAAAAAGACCCAACCCATGGGTTTTTTGGGGGTAAAATCCATTTTTGTCGAGAGGCATTGATTTTTTTTAGATTTGTATGGGTTTTTAGTTGGCTGATTCGCATATAGTTTCTGTTTGCTGCTCACTGCCTGCAATATTCCAATATTTGCATAATTGTATGTTTCAAAAGCTTAGTCATAATAAACGTATTTTTTTCATCATTAGAGGTGGGTTTTTAGCAGTCTTAGGTGGGTTTACCTCAAAAAACTAACTAGGTTTTTATGTATCTGCCTGGGTGTGTCTCAAGCCTGTGATAATTATGACATAATGATGCTCATCAAAGCATTCCTGTAAACTTTCTGTATACCAGCATTTTGAAATCCACCACAGGTTACTCAGGCGTGTAGAACGAAGGGTATTAAATTGTTGTGTGATATGGGCAATTTTGCACTTGCATTTATTTGGTATTTTAATGCAGAAAAACTAATACCTGTAACTGTATTGAAATTTAAGTTTGTATGAGCATACAGAAGTATCTTTTAGGCCTATTATTAGCTAAACTTACTCTTTATCTGTAGTGATGCAGAAGTCTGTGTTTCGCAAGTTTCCGCAGTGGTGCCCAGTCAGTAAACTTATCTCAGGATCTAGTGCATCTTGTGCTAAACCAATAATTTTGAGCAGTAAAATCATTTGGTATGTCGACAGCTGTACTTTTTAACAATTTGTGTGTTAGGCTAATTATTGATCTTGGAGCTAGCCAAATCCAAGCATTAACACCCTGTAGTAAATATTATTTAAAGACAGCTAGAACTAGAAATTTGTGGCAAAGCCCAACGTGAGTCCACCCGGCGCCCTAAGTCCGATTGGGGTTTTAATTCAGGCAGCAGTCATGTGGCCTGAAGTCAAATGCATTTAGTATACGCAGAACGCACATTGTCGACTTAGGGTGGGCCAACATCCATGCCAGTAACTTTTTTGTTAGTGGACCAAACTTCATTAATTTTTTTGTTAGATCCCGTAGAAATCATGCTCAATCAAAATTTTTTTCCAAGTTTTGATATCTCGATCAGTTCTTATGATATTCACGGTCAAAGTCTAAAGTTGTCCGAAATCAAGCCAAGTTTTAAGACTTTTTGGCCCTCCCAAATTTCTGGAGTGCAGGCCCCCAAAAATTTCTACATAAGTTATCACACCCACCCTATGGACCATCATGTGGCAAAGTTTCATAGGGGTACTCCCTTTACCCCAAAAGCTACATGTACGGATGTCAAATTTTAAGCCAATTTTGGACCCTCCTTTGAAAAAATTGTAAGGGGGACCCTCGTCCCCGGTGGGGGTGCGCTAGTGAGACTGGTCATTCTCTAGCACATATAAAAAAATTTGGGGGTGCAGCACCCCTATGGGGCCAAAATATGGTCTTCCGAATAAGTCGATTTGGGTATGATTCCACATCGAGTTCTCCACAATTAGTCCACCAAATTTCACTGGACTTTCTTCTTCGAATGCTGGAGGAATTGGGGTATATCAAGTAACTCACCAATTTTGAACATCTTCATCCTTTCTGGAGATATTCGCCGCCGAACTTTGAAGTCATCCGAAATCAGGCCAAATTTTGCATGTTTTTGGCCCCTAAAATTTTTTTGGGAGGCCCCCTTAAAATTTTGGACCGGGATTATAAAATCGAACACACTTCCAAGTATCGTGCAAAATTTCGCAGCGATCGGCGAACAGAGCTCAGAGATTACGCGAGGGGAAAAAAGAAAATAAGTGCCAGAAAAACATAAGCCTTCCTGAAAACTATCGTTTTGGGGCGGACTGATAAAATTCGGTTTGCTCAGCAGGTATTTTTTATGCTTGGTTTTGTGTTGGGTATGGGCATCTACGTACAAGCATACTCTATTTACGTGCAAAGTTTTCTCTTCAGATTGGTTGTCATTTCTTGAGATATCATATGATGGAAAAACACTGCTTAATGCTTATAATACATAAAAACAGGCCATTACATAATTGTCTTTGTGACGATTAAATTTTCAATTTTTCCAAGTTTTCCTACAGTCAAGGCATGATAGAAAATATTACATTACATTGTTTTTTTATTGAAAATTTCTCTTTTAAATGGTGTAAAAATTGTGAAAATCGGCTAACACAATTGACAAACTTATTACCGATTATGTAATGGTCCATTTTTATAGACCATAGTGTAGCTAGCCATTGAAGTAGCTCAATTCGGAATCATATAGCCTCAGCTGCATTGATAAATGGTAACCTCATTAAGCTTACCAGTAAATATTTACTTTTCAAAATTTGTCACCAAAATTATAAAAATACACCACCGATGGCGAACAATGTATACAGGACAATAAAATAGGTGATGGAAGAGATTGACAATGAATTTCTACAGTATACCACTTTACTGTAACAGCGAAAATAGCTACTGCACATCTCTAGTGTTATTTTCGCAGTCAAATCATCAGTTTCTGTGCGAACGACAGTTAGAATTTCTGAAATGACTTCTTGGAGCTTTTGCCCGTGCCCTTGCTGACCTTCAGCACATTGAAGTGCACTGTCTTGCTCAGAGGTCGACATTCGCCAACAGTTACGACATCACCAACTTGCACATCCCTGTCACAACATACTCTTGTCATTAGAATAGCCAACGAATGCAGTTACACAACTTTAGGCATGTTTTAATTTGTACGCATGTGTAACTGACTGAAATGTAGCTCCAGCTACTATTCAGCACACAGCGACACATTTACAAGCAGCAACATATGTGAAACAACAAGCTAGGCTGCACTGCTGTTGGTAAAAATTACAAAAACCAAGTCTCTAATTAAGGTCGCGGTATAAGAAAACAAAATTAGCTATAATGAGGTCGTATGGATCTGGTTTTAAACTGCTGGTTTCCTGGTCAGCCAACTTGATAATGTAATTCAAATTTGCCAGACTAACCACGTTGACATAGGGAAATTTTCACATTTTCTCCAAACATTTAGCATATCATACAACAAAGGCAACCATCATGATGGGTACTAGTATACCTTATAGTCCTTTTCTGCATTTAGAAATAGCAGCTAATTTCTGGCATTGGAAGAAACTAACTGTGCAGACATTACGATAGTGTTTGGCGGGAACACGGGAGGTTGTTTCCACAACTTTTTCCCAGGCAGAATGGCATTCCCCCACTTCTATGAGACCTGGAGGGGAAACTGTCTAGGCTTATGCATCACTGTGCCAACTGGTGACACCTTCTAACACTGTGGTTTGAACCATCTACTGTCATCATTTTCGCAAAAAAATAGTCACCAGCTCCAGGATTTATGGCTAAGATACATCAAAATTCAATTTTGGCTGTGGCTCGGCCCCAGACCAACAGACTATGCTAGGGAAGCTTACCACATTTCCCCAGACCTAGTTGGCTAGGGAGGAGACACCTAATGGTAACCTTATAACCTCCCCTCAATGCCTTTGGTGTCTCAATCTTGGGTGCCTTGCTCACTTGATAGAGTTCCCCCATGACTTTTTCCACAATTTAAGTACTGCATTTGTATCAAAGCTGACAAAGTGTGCACAATAAAATATACAATGAGCAAAACAGAATTCACTCACCTAAAGCATGGGCTGAGATGTACGGACAGATTCTTGTGGCGTTTCTCAAAGCGATTGTACTTGCGCACGTAGTGCAGGTAATCGCGCCGGATCACAATCGTTCGCTGCATCTTCATCTTCAGCACAATGCCTGTCAAGATTCGTCCACGAATGCTCACATTGCCAGTGAATGGACACTTCTTGTCAATGTAGTGACCTTCGATAGCCTAAGTGACATCAAACAAAAATCAGCTCTCAGCAACGGCACATACCAAATACCAATAAAATAAAAATTCTGTTTTCCAAACAAGTGGTTAACCTGTAGGTTGTCAGTGCAGCTTCTGTGGCATAAGCAAATTTGACTATGTGTATTTCCTTATAATATATCCAAGTTGTAAATAGAACATCAATCTGCCACTGAGCATTAGCATCATATCTATTGTACTTCCTGCAACTGTGTTTGAAATCAAAGAATAGTACCAGCACAGCCAGTCAATTTTTCAGGTAAGGTAAGGTAAAACTCCCGTAGTCAACAGTATTCTGTCACAGCTCTGTGTCTGTAGGGCAGTGCTCATCTCCATTTCAAGGCCCTGGGCCGACAGTGAGAGGTGAGCCGCAGCTCAGTTACATCGCTGATAGGCCAGACCTCTCCCATATACTGCCGTTACCTTCCCGGCATTGAGGAACCAATACCAAATTATACTGCTTGTTGATAGAGGCACATGCGTGTGTGAACTAGCCCAAGGTCGTTACCCGGCAGTGCACTGGGCTGGAATTGAACTGGGGAACTTTGTCCTCTGGGTTACCAGTTAGATATGCTACTGCTACACCACCAAGCCACAAAAAAACATGAAAGTTGTGTGTCTAAAGAGTAATTTATGAAAACTGTTTTATGATGCAAACGTACCTCTCGCGGAGTCTTGAATCCTAAACCGACATTTCTGGTGTATCTTGGGATCTTGCCTGCTTTGCCTGAGAGCAAAGATTTCTTTTTGTTCAAAAATACTGTCGGCTGTTTCTGGAAGGCACGCTCAGACTACAAAACACACAAAAGTATGCAAAACCAATCAATTATTTCTACATACACATATACATCATACAACAAACAACTTGCCCTAAGTAGATAGATACCTACAAAACACAGCATGGAAAACCACAAAGTATCAAAAGGCAGCTAATAGCTAGTAAGTATGGTAAACAAAGCTCATCAAGCGAACGACAGCGAAATTAAAGCAAAATATATACATCCGTATTATAAGACCAGTGACACGAGAACAACCAGGAGTGGTTACCACATTAACAGAAATAACATCAAGAAAGTTACACATGTTCTCGCACAAATCGCATCCCGATAACAAGTTGCGATCACGAGACTAAGAAAGCGATTTTTGCGTTCAACTCTTACAGTTACATGTGTATTTTCTCTAAACTAACATTGTCAATATTAAACATATGATTCAACACAACCGCCAATTCAGAAGAAAATTCCAACCCAAAACAACACGTTATCTACCTACCTGATCCGCCATCTTGAAAAGAAAGAATATATAACGTACCTTTTAGAATTGGCGAAAGAACGCAAGTAAGTAAGCAAACGCTGGTTGTCTTGCAAGTAACTTGTTGCAACTTTCAACTTTCTTAACACATTAATTGCGCAGGAAACGCAAGAAAATTAACTCTACTTCAATCCCGCGTTTGTTCTGCACTCTCTTGCGTACTTTGTACTGTACATACATAGTGCTTTAGGCAAAACTTTATTATCTTATTTTCTTGCAAAGTGTAACATGACCCTTGCTCCCAAACGGTAAACCCTAGGGGGTGACCCGGGAGGACGTTTCTGGTGTGGGAGCACTTTGTCGACCGATGGTAGTATGGAGGCCGAGAAACGGATGATGACCTCGTGGCCCAAAGGGCATACCCCTGGCTTTCATAAAAGCGCTCATTTGGCGTTTTTTAGGAAATCCCAGGAGGACCATTATATGCTATAGCTCAAGATCCACTTTCGACGGAGTCGGCTTCTAAACTCCTCCACAAAATTTGGTCAATTTGATTCTCAGATCTGGTGGCAACAGTTTTTGTTATTTTTCTAATATTTTAAAGACATAACGCACAAAATTCGGTTTTGGTGGGGGCTCTGCCCAGACCCTGCTGGGGAAGCTCAAAGCTCACCCCCAGAACCTTAGCTGGACTTTATGAGTTCTACTTCTAAGGGAAAGGAGTGAAAAGGAAAAAGAAAGAGAAAAAAAGAGGCTAAGAAAAAAGTATGAAAAAACGCAGATGTAGGGTAGAGGAAAAGTAAAGGCTCTCCATTCACATTTCTGGCTACAGCACGGTGCAGCATAGTGAAACGACAATCCAAAATTGTAAAAATTGTTTGCAAAATTGCAAAAATACACCAGTTCTGATTTGAATGTAGAATATCTTTAAAATTCTACACCGTTGTCTTATGACATTCTTTTGTCAAAAATAGGCCTAACAAATATATCATCACAAGGTATGTTCCTCCCCACCATGGTCAGCCACCTTGTAGTGGTGGGGCTTTGCACCGATGACCCAAAAGATTTCGGAAATCTGGAGGGTAAGAGCTAACTAAGAGCTGACCAAACCCATGACAGCAGATCTGCTGCAATTACCAGTGCTTTTGTGCCTGTTTCGGCTTCACAGCCGACTACGGCTTTACAGCCGTCTATTTACGGCTTCACAGCCGTTCACGGCTTTATAGCCGTTACATGTAACCTTATGGTCACATTCTGGGAGGCGCATTGGGCCGAACAGATATGGCCTCAGCGCTGGGCAGGTGTAAGAGCCTGTCCACCCCGGAGGTAAGGTAAGGTAAGGCATGTTCCTTCATGCTCAAAATGAAGCAAACCCCATTTTCGGCAGACTGCTAGGCGAAGGCATAGTGGCAAAGGTAAGCTTACCAGTTTTGCCACCTGATACGCTGGACAAATAACCTACTACCGAGCCACACTGGTAGGGAAGACGCCCTTCTCCATTCCCTCCTCTCCCTTGACTGTGGCTTCTCTACGCCTTTTTCTTTTTTAGCCAGCTCATATGGAACCAGTGATCGATGGACATGCAATGCATCCTATAAAATGTCGGCACAGCATAATTATATCTTGAAAGCTATTGGAAGTGGAGAAAAAAGCTAAACTGAACTGAAAAGAAACTTGATAAAGCCCAAACTCCATTATGAGGACTACCAGAGACATCTCTGTGACATGTGTCATGGGAATGTCTCGGGAAAGTCGGCAAATTGTCACCGGGAAGGCACAGATGCAAATAATGTTATGTGGATGTCAAAGGGAAGTCTCGGGTTTCAAACCATAATGACATGTTGGGACGTTGTGAAAAAATCCGACGACAAATTAATGGCAAGCCCATTTGCATCATTCTAACGAAATATGTGAATCAGTATGACACAAAATGACAACAAACTTTGGCACACTGCGAACTTGTCACGAGGAAAAATTGTGAAGTCAGGAATTTCAAGACACAAAGTCTGCAGAATCCATAACAATATAAGGAAAAGTCAGTGACATGACATCATGTAACTCTAACTAGATGGTGGTTAAGACTCTGTCGACTATTATGCCTCCGCCAACAATCGACAACTACAAGGCCAAAAAGTGCACTGCATTTTGAGGCATATTTGACCCCAACATGACCTTGACCCTTGACCTGTTGATCCCAAAATTTGACGTGTTCATCCTTGCTCAAAGTCCATTAGTGGTAAAAGTTTGGTCAAATTCCGTCAACAAATACACAAGACATCTTGCTAACAATGTCCGTTTGGAACTCAAGCACGCACGAACACTCTGGAAACATCACGCCTTCGGCTACTACATTGGCAGAGGCATAAAAATCAATGGAAATGTCACCGGCTTGTTGTCACAGACGTCACTGGAAAGTCGGTGTAATGGAATTTGGGCTTATTGCAGAGAATGACAATAGCATTACACTGCATACAATAAATAAAATTAAAATGACAATATGATACAAAATCCTTCTGTACAGATCTGCACTATTTAAAAAATCGTCATAATTCACGATTCACTTATTCAATTACATATGCACGTGGACAATGTTCTACGCCATATGACTGGACAAAAGCCAGCTGCTGTGAAGAAGACTTAGAAAATAGGAGCAGCTAATGTGTCAAGGCAGGTCGACTGGTAACATTAGTGGTATTTGCACAGTGGATGTGCGCTATAGCACCATTGGGATACCGGAGAAATGACGCCTCACTGAAGCCACGCTGGCACACGCTGCATATCCTGCAACAGACACGTGCATTACGCAATCACTCAGGGGTTAAAAAATTGCGACAGAAAGTTGAAATTTTCCAACAAAGAAGATATCGATGCGCAACATTCCAATTTTGCTCCTAAATTCCCACAAAATGAGTAGTAATTTTGAGCCCCAAAATTTGTATTTATTGTGCAAAATTTACCAACTGGAAAAACCTTTTTCCGACTGGCTGAAATGTATTTGGTGTGGCAAGTGGCCCTACCCTTCCCTCCTCCACCACAATGCCACGACGATATTATCCATGTATGCAAAATAGAGCATCACCTGCCACATGGGATCATAGAATGTTACCTGCCACCCGGTGAATGTGCCCAACTTAACACCAGCAAGATAAACCAGTACTCTTTTTACCTACCCTGAAAGGATGGAAGTTGAGCTAATCTACTGGTCCGCTGACAGACCCATCCAAGTAGTAACCATCTGTTAGAGACCTGGGGCCAATTTTTCTAAACTTTCCTAAGACATTTTTCAAGGATCTTCCTATGTCAGATGATTTAGGAAATTCAAAGAAGTTTTCCTATCCGAATTTTCGACGGCTTTTTTTGCGTTTCCAAAGAACTTCTTCTTTTCTTATCTTCCTAAACTAGTTCAACCAATCAGATGCACTTATAACGACCATGTGACGTAATCAAAACTTCTTAGGAAAACATCTTTGGAAAACTTCTTATCTTAGCACGTCCACGAGAAATGCATTTTACACACCGCTTCATTTTTTAAGTTGGCCATACGTCAATTTCCTTTACTTACTCATTGTTGATTTTACCACAGTGTTACGCAAATAACCTATGATGTCACATAGGACGTCTAAGCTAAGTGTCAACATTGTGTACTTTTTTGCAAATTTTGTTTTATTACGCAGCTTTCTCCGTGTAGAACAAGGTTATTGCTTTCCTATATATTTGCCTAAATTCTTCCTAAGAACTTTCCAAGGAAGTTTTGAAAACTGCGCACTTTTCCTCAAAATCTACTTAGGAAGATCTTCTCAAATTCTTCCAAAGACATTTTCCAAAAAAGTTTTGAAAATCCGCATACTTTCTTTGAAAAAAAAGTCTTCCAAAGATCTTCCTAAGAAGTTTCGAAAATTTGGCTTCTGATTGTAAGTCCAACATTGTTATGCCACTAAGGGCGCATTGCACCAACGTCGTTCAACTTTGAACCCGGGTCAAATCTGAATTTGAACCTAGTTCAGCCGTAAATTGCATTGCACCAAAGTGGTTCAAGCATTGATCTCCATTCAATTCTGAACTGCCATCTGACCATCGATCAAATTTTGATCTCGGTTCAACTCGCAGTCACGCATGCGCACTAGGCAATAAATATTTTCCGTCATACTATTGCTGCAAAAAATTGTCTGATTCGAATCTTATCCTGTCCAAAAAACTTCCTCATATCGAATTATAAGACTTTTAATGCAACTACTATGAGTGCTATATACCAGTCAAGAGAAATAATATTATGACCAATTTTAGCAGAAAGTTCACTTGCCTGTCTTCAGTCATGTAGAAAGGGTCTTTTGTCAACAGAAATGTCTGCAAACGCATGGCGAGATTGTTGCCTCGTAACAACATTCGCTCCACATGAGTTGTCCGACTGCGGTTCAGGGTTTTACGAACGGAACTCACGAGAAACTGATGAATTATGCCTAGTGACCAGTTGTCCGGAATACACTGCAGCACCTGCACCAAATGACAAGCGTAAAAAGACCTTTTACCATTTTCATCTAACCACTTAGATTTGCCTATATATTATGAGAATATTTTCCAAAGTGTGTGAGAAAATCAATCCAGACATCACTAGTAACGCAACACAGTGATCGCAAATTTTACAAGTAAATGGGAAATTATAAAAAAACAACACTTATAAATCAAATATTTTGATTTTTCATTTTGAAAATAACAATAAATGACATGTACGATCTTACACATTTAATACTTAGAAAAAATATAAGTAAAAATATATGTCTGAAAATGAGTGAGTGGTGAGTGAATGAGTGAGTAAGTGAGTAGAGTTTAACGTCCCACCCGACACAGTATAGGTCATTTCGGGAACGGACTTTGCAGGCAGAATGCACACAAACACAATAATGGAACGGTAAGTTTAAACTTTACAATAAACAAAAAGTTTAACCTTTACAGAAACACAAAACACAAAAATGAGGTTAACCTAAAATTGTAGGAACTCCATTATACATGCGCATATGTAATTAACATAATGGTAGTTCTAATAATCTTCCCTGTTATCCTCCAGACAGTCATCAATGTGATAATGCTGTCTATTGGAAGACAGGGGGTGTCTGAAAATGGCTTAACAGAAGAAAATAAACAGCAAAACAAAAACCCATTAGCCTAACATCATCTATCCTCTAGATGCTGCAAAAAAACAAACTTTTTTCAACTAGTATGATTTTACAATTAAAATATCAGCAACAACTGCCAAGTATTAATCAATTCCAGGTAAATGCTTCTTTTTAAACGCAGCTTTTATGAATCTTGCATTACGAATTCTTATGGATACAGATATACAATCATTTTGATGGCCATTTAATAGTTTGGCCAGCTGGTTCAGGTTGGCTCTTACAAGATTTGCAGCTGATAACGAACAGACCAAATGCCAGTCAACTATGAAAATCAGGTACAATGGTACACAAGAAACCAGCAGCACTGTGGGTTAACAAAAAATCTGAGCTAATGCTCATGAGACGCGCGAAAGCCTATGGCAGTTCCTGTTCACAGGTAATCTTGGTGTATCTCCATCCACTTTGATGCAATTCACTCTTGCAGCCACAAATCGCCCAAAAAATCACTTAATATCAATATTTTTAAAGTTCAAGGTCATTCAAGATCATCAATGTTGACATTCCTAAGAAGCTTGTCACCAGTGCTTGTTATGATAAGCAGCTTGTCTGTGCCTATCTGCAACCATTTTCACGCTAGACAATCCAACGCTTTTAGAGAGGTACCCCTTTTTGAAAACCGCATGCGCAGGCCTTCTTGAATCTAAAGGGTCTGGACTTTGGATGGCTAAAATCTACATTCAATGCTCAAAATTTCATATGCAGGTTGTCTTGGTCTATCTCCAGCCATTTTGGCACAGTTCATTCTTGAAATGTGTGTCATGTCCAAAAATTGCGAAAAATTCACTAAAACCCCCTATTTTGGGAGTTAAAGATCATTCAAGGTCACTGATGTTGACATTACTAAAAAGCTCGTTGCCAGTGCTTGTTATGATAAACAGCATGTCTGTGGCTATCTGCAACCATTTTCACATTAGACGAGCCAATAGCGGTAGAATAATGTCTTTTAAGAAGGGTGCCCCTCTTTCGCCCCATTGTTCGGGGGGACCCCTTTCACCAAGTGGCATGAAATTTTGTCTCAAAATACTAGAGACACTAAGCTATCATATGGTGAAAACCCAAAGACTCTATCTCACCTGGTCTTGGATTGGTACTGAATCGTGACAGATGGACGGAAAGACAGACGGACAGAATTACCATAGCTAATACGAGCTATAGCTGGCTAGCTAGCTCTCGCACATAAAAAAGTTGGCAGGCAGAAAGTTGTAATTTTCTGACAAACTGCTGCAAATTTCCAACTAAATTCTGAAAGACAGTTGCAAATTTCCGACCAAAAACATTATGGTTGCTCAAAATGTCAAGATTGCCCGTGAAGTCCTTCAAAAAATTTTCTTTCAGCCACAAATTTTGCATTACTGGGCTCGAATGTTTAGACAAAATGAAGATTTTCAAACAATTTTTAATAGCCCAAAATTTAGAAGTGGAAGTAGCATAGTTGTCCTCCCAAACTCCGCCCCTCCCCTGGTCATGATGCGATTGGAATAAAGAGAAAAATGGCTCAGGGTAAAAAAAAAATAACAAATAAACAACTGCAGTGCAAGACAAAACTTTCACGAAATGTCTAATTAGTATATATTGCTTACTTTAGATGTATCAAACTCAGCCCGGTTGTTGTTGAGCAGTGACACAGCTGGTGCTACAAACAGCTCTCGTCTGCTGCACACAGGCCAGCATCATCAACTTATTCACTGCATTCATTACAATCACCCTACTCATGTATATAGCACAGGCCATCATCAGACCATTGCTGCCAAAGTTTATTTCTTATTATTTTGCCAAGTAATCTCAGACCCCTCTCAGCTGATGGCCATGGAACTCTAGCACATGATCGGAAAAGGGCGTAATTAAGATGAGGTTCCAAAATGTGAAGCGTTCCTCTCTAAAATTTAAGGGCAAAAGGCCAAAGTTTGGCAAAACTTGGGACAACTAAAGACTGATTCTGAATATCTGTGAAAAAGAATACTATATTAGCAATCGGAAAATAGCAAATGCAAACTACAATATCTCCCATAAAATGGTGCAATTCCATAAACACTGGTCCCCAAATGATGACAAAGAGGACCAAAGAGTTAGACACACACAAAATCGACTTTTCAGCAGAGAATATTTCAGCTACTAGTGGGTGCTGCCCTTGCCCTATGATCTATGTAGCGTAGCCATTATGCTGCAGCCATTATGCTGCTATGCATAATTGAGCTTTACTGTTATATGAAGTACTGCCAGATTAAGGCTTCGTTCACATAAACATGAGTACGAGTCCGGCACTGTACGGGTTTCCGTATACGAGTTCCGGCAAACACGAGTTTGCATGTATTTCAACGGTGACCATTCACATACACACGAGTACGGGTTAAATTTCACTCGTACGAGTAGTTTCTGTGCAGATCGTGTTTTTATCTAACTCGTAAAAAGTAAACTACTCGTAAATAGCATTAATATAATTTACAAAAACCGGGGCGCATATTTGACGTCAGAATTGACATCATCGAAGAAATGCTCATCGTTAGAGATGTGCAGTTTGTAAAAATAGTAACTTTGTAGTGGAACATTGTTGTTTTGATGGCATTGCATTTCCTCGATTCGATTTCACTGCGAATTTTCAATAATGCCTACATGCGTTGAGTTATGTGCTTGTACAAGTGACCATGAATGCTCCACTCGTATGAGTCAAGCTTCTACGAACCATAAACAGAAACCTGGACCCGTACTCGTGTTTATGTGAACACAGCCTAAGCCAGGTCAGCTGCAGCAGGTTTCTTACATTTCGAGTACTCTTCTGTTGCCAAATGAACCGTATCAAATTAAATGTTTCCAAAATATACCAAATATTCTGTACAGTATACAATCATCACTTTACTGCAAATTACTGCCAACTGTAACACTGCCAAAGCTGAAAATTAAAAAAAAACTAGAAATTTGGAGCACCACAAGTCTGACTGGGGAAACATTTAGGGGGTTGAAATTGCCCCATAGCAGTCACGTTGCCCGCACTCAAATGCATTAGCATACGCAGAACGCACACTGTCAACCTAAGGTAGGTAAACAATAGCCACGTAATCTCTGGTATTAGTGGACCAAAGTTCACCAATTTTTTGTTAAATGTGGAAGGAATCCTGCTTGATAATGCCATTTACCATTGTTGATATCTATATCCGTTCCAGAAACATTCGCGGTCAAACTGAAAAGTTCTTGTAAAATGCACTAAATTTTAGACGTTTTTGGCCCTCCCAAATTTTAAGGGGGCAGTGCCGCCAAAAGTTGTACCTGCATTATCATCTCTACCTAACAGCACGTTTGATGAGACTACTCCCCCTGGCTCAAAAGTTCTTGCAGCTAATACTCTACATTTTAAGCCAATTTTGACCCCCTTTGAAAAAAATTGTAAGAGATATCCCTGTCCCTGGTGGGGGTGCGCTATTAAGACTTGGTCATTCTCTAGTTCTCTAGTGCATGTAAAAATCTGAAGGCGCAGCACCCCCTAAGGGTGAAATATTGTCTTCCAAAAAAGTTGATTTGAGTGGGTATGATTCCACCATTAGGTCTCCAAAATTAGTGGACCAAAGTTCAGTTCGGACTATTTTGCCAAATGCGGAAGGAATCACAGTAGATCATGTACTTGTCCAATTTTGAACATCTTCCTCCATTCTAGAGATATTTGCAGTCAAAGTTTGAAGTCATCCAAAATCGAGCCAAATTTTGCAGTCCAATTTTAAGCCAATTTTGACCCCCTTTGAAAAAAATTGTAAGAGATATCCCTGTCCCTGGTGGGGGTGCGCTATTAAGACTTGGTCATTCTCTAGTTCTCTAGTGCATGTAAAAATCTGAAGGCGCAG
>Ga0209367_1002519_pt1 | contig 24234 bp, 14 predicted proteins | sample WorMetLIZISLAND2_FD_187412 | JGI IMG/M metagenome (GOLD analysis project Ga0209367, IMG submission 187412) | Marine gutless worms symbiont microbial communities from Max Planck institute for Marine Microbiology, Germany - Olavius geniculatus... ... | reverse complement strand
AGGAGCGCTTATAACTTCGGAGTTAGGGGGTGTAGCCTGACGAAACTTTGGCACTTGACGCGCCTCTAGGTTGGGGTGTTAACGCAAGTACGAAGTTTGAGGGTACCGCTTCCTTAAAATTTGGGAGGGCAAAAAATGTCCAAAATTTAGTACATTTTACGACAACTTTCGAGTTTGACCGCAAATATCTCTGGAATCGATGAAGTTAGTGACAAAATCTAAACGGCGTTGACGAGAGCGATCTTTTCGGCGTTGAACAAAAAAAATTTGTGAAATTCCGTCCACTACGAACAAAGTTATAAGCGCTCACGTTGAATTACCCTAAGTCGACAATGCGCGTTCGGCGTATGCCAATGCATTTGAGTTCGGGCCACGTGACTTTGATGCCGGGAAAATTTTACCCCCCCCCTCTAATTTCCCCCAATCGGACTTAGGGCGCCGGGCGGACTCACGTTGGGCTTTGCCCCAAATTTCTAGTTTTTTTATAATGTGTAGATCACATTGTTTTTGAGTACCGTGATGTTGGTTGCTATTCGTAAAATCACTTTTCAATACGTCTTATGAGTTGTATTCTTGCGGCTGGTTAATATAATAGGACTACATAATCTTTTAGCCAGCGCGTTTGCTTCGTAAACATTTACAGTTTCAATAACTTATTGCATCGGCAATGATTTTATGCGCTATGTGCTAAGCGCATATTATAGCTATCGTAATTATTTTGTCCGTCCATCTGTTGTCTGTCTGTCTATACTAATCTAAGCCCAGGAAAGATAGAAAACGTGGACCTCAATTTTACACCGTACGTATAGCGTTGAGTCTCTGGTTTTATTGTGACAAAACTTTGTGCTGCTGGGTGAAGGGACTCCCCACAAACGGGGGTGTCAAAAAGAGGTACCCCCTCCAAAGTCGTTATTTTACCGCTAGGCCTATTGACTCGTCTAACGTGCAAACAATTGCAGATAGGCAAAGACTTGCTGCGTATCATAACAAATGGCACTGCTGACGATCTTCCGGTCGCAGAAAAAGCGATTTCCCAGAGTGACTGCATTCCCATACACCTCATCGTCGCTACGGTGATGCTGTTATATCAAACGCTGCAGTCAGTGCTGATATACTATACGGTAATTCAGCGCACATGGGTGATGGTTGCAGGCAGCAACTTTGCATTTACAAGAAATTTGAGCTAATGCTCACGACAGGCGTGAAAGCCTACCCCCCGCCGAGCATGTTGTGTTGCATATACAATACATCGGCTGTTCGCGGGCAGTACTTAGCCTTGTGCAAAGCTTGACAGTCTATTATGCCTAGTTGGGTATATTGTTTAGTAAATACATGTACGTTATAGCTGAGGAAAATTATCGATTTATCGGTCAACTGATCGTTGAAAATAGTTATTAATTTGCTTTACATTAATTAAAAATTATATTAAATTTTTTGGATTTTTTAACAGCTTAAAATGATTGATGATGCACGTTTGTAATTTACTTGTATTTTGCGTAGGACACATCATCAAAATTTATGTATTTACTAAACTGTATAGTGTTTAGCACATAAACAAAATTACAGTCAAGTCATTTTGCATAAATAATCTGGTTATTGGTTACCGCCATATACGGGCCTTGGGCCGGGTTGGGTCGAGTCGGGTCAGATCTTGTGTGGGTTGGGTCGGGTCCAGAAAAATTGACCCGCGCCCGGGCTGTCACTAAACAAGAAAGCCCAGCTGTCGCTAGGGAAGACGCGCTACAGCCTATACTGTTCCTGTTGCATACTGAATTTCAAGGTTGTCCGAAATCGATAATTTTCATTTCATTTGAAAGATCGTATGTGACTTCCTATTAGTAATCAAAAGCAACTTTGGTAAGTAAGTAAGTAGGCAAGTAATACGTAAGTTTATATAGCACATCAACGCCAAAAATAACTTGTAATGCGCTTCATACATTAGTACTCTGAGAAGAAAGTGTATTACGTAAACGTCCAAAAATCAGGCTTGCCGTAGATATGGATATCCATGGATATATCCATGGATATATCCATGTGTGGATATCAGACTTCAGACATCCTGTGGATATATTCATGGATATTGTGCTGTCGCATTTGCTGAATAAACTGAATATTTTAGTGTTTTATCTCTGTATAATATTTTTCTGTCTGTCGTTCTTACTCTTCATTTTCTCGTTTTTTTATGACATTTTATGTTATTGAGTCAAATGAATAATCAGTGACATCAGCACGTTATTATTTAGTTAGCCTAAATTAATTTATGTGCACTATAGCAGCAACAGGTCTTAATCTATGGTGTTTTAATACTGTTGTTTGGGCAACAAACGGTCTATCAATTTGTGAGATTATTTTCATTTTTTTTTTATTAAACGGTAACAAAATTACAAACGTCCTAAGAAATGTAATGCTAGTAGGAAGTACAAACCAAGTGTTCTTCAAGGCGTTCACTCTATCTATACCTGTGGGCGTATATGAATGCAACATGTGTCTTGGAGAACAAAAATCCCAGCTGTTGCTGCGATGGGCCGACAGTACCGCCTATATCTGAAGACCAGTGCCCGACTTCCGGTTGCGGAAAGATAGCGATTTTCCAGAGTGACTGCAGAGTTTCATACACGGTCTGGTGACGTTGCTATACTGGACGCTTAAATCAAAGCTAGGATAAGATACGGTAATTTGGCGGACGTAAGTGACGGCTGCAGGTAGAAACATTGCATTAAAAATTGCGGCCAAAAAGCTGCAGATAGAAACGTGGTTAATTTCAACAGCTTATAGGTAGTCGTTATTGCCCTATCCAACGGTATCGCCAACTTCTTGCGACGTACCGTTTAGCCACAATACATTTGTTACGGTTAAAAAGACGACTGAGAGACGACATATGGTACCCAAGGCTCAAGGGCAATTAAATAATTACGGTAGATTTTCATGACAGCCTGGAAATACTTTTCTAAAATCATATTTCAATGCAAATGAGTTTTATTTTTTTTTTACTTTTATTTATTTTTAACAGTTTCACAAAAAGTGCATGAAGGAACGGGCGCTCTTGCAGCTGTATTTCGCGAAAATTTACTGGCTATGGACGCACGATAGGCGTCTGTGGATATGGATATATCCATGGATATCCACGTTGCAGTAGTAGTCGAATTGACACATCACATCACAAAAGCGTGCGCCAATGTACGTCATACCAGACTCCGTACTGCGCGTACTCCAGACGTGTCGAAGTTGACAAAGATGGTAGAAGCAGGTCGCGCTGACCTTCGTAACGTGCTTCTCCTTCTCGAGAATGAAATCGTCTGAGAACTGAACTCCCAGTATTCTGACATGTTGCCTTGATTAAGTAGTGTCAGCAGCAAGCAGAGGGATGGAAAACAACCACTCTTGAGCGAGAAAGTGTGCCTCGTACCATGCAGCCCAAAGAAGTTCAGATTTGTCCATGTTTAGCTTTAGCCGATTTGCAGACATTCAATGGTTAATGTCAATGATGCACTGTTGAAATCTGACGATAGTCGTATCATTGCGACTACAGCACAAATACAACTGTGTGTCATCAGCAAATTTAGGCTAATTAAGTATGTTGTTACTTGGTGCTTACCGGGGTATTAGCTATGTTTTCCTGATCAGCTGTAAGCCTATAAAAACAAACAACCTTGGCTCAAGCACTGAGCACAATGCACAACTGACGACATCAAACCACCATACAGGACCCGAAATGCTCTGTCGACATTTCGACATAAGACATAAATGTCATAAGATTTGAACCACTGCAGAACTGTACCACGTAAGTCAAACTGTCGTTCAAGGCGGAATGAGAGTAGTTCGTCGTCAACGGTATCAAAGGCTGCTGTTAGATCGAGCAGAGACAGACACTTATCCACTATCTGCTGCAAGCAACATTCGCGACCCCAGTTTCCGTGCTGTGGTATTTCCGGTAACCAGACGGTGTGCATGGCATTAAGCCATTGCTGTCAAGAAAAGTCGGCAGTCTGGCCTACCTTATCTTGCGTACTGACCTTCAAGGTCATCTAAAGTCAATGATTTTCATGTAATCTGAAAGGGCCTATGCCACTTCCTATTAGTGATTAATAGAAACTTGGCCATATCTTTCACCGTTTTCGAGATACGGCCACTTAAAGCTTAAAACTTTCCATTTAAAATTGCGGCCAATCCGCTGCAGATGAAAATGTGATTGACAGCCTATAGGAAGTCGCCAGCGCCCTATCCGATGGTACTATAGCCAACTCCCTACGACTTATCGTCTAGCACAATATTGCGCGATTGCTATACCATATACACGGTTTTTCATAAAGGACCCCTTTTTCTTTCTTTCATAATTTAATCAAATGATGATCAATTTACGCAAAAAATTTTACCAGTTGTAGCTAAAAAATACTAATACAAAATATTTAAAATGTGGCAGTTGATTATAAACATTCTTTGCTAGTCGTGACGTAACGCTAGCGTCATAATGTGTCACGGGTACAAACATGCGATTCTCAACTAGTGCTGTCACTTGCTACCCTGTTCTGATGGTGAAAAATCTGGTTTCTTCAAAAGCGATCTCATTTACGTGTCTGTGGGGATAGTTGGACTTTCACATGTTCGAGCAAGACAGTGCACTAGCACACCGAGCTTGCAAAATGGTTGCGTTTTTGAATCACAAGACGCCTGATTTCATGATCTTATGTTGCTTAGTGCTGACAGGATGAACATTCTTTATCAGCGAACCAGATGGTTCAACAAAATATGGCAGTTGATTAACTGCCATATTTTGTTGAACCATTTTTGTTCACCATTAAAGCAGGGTAGCAACTGACAGCACCAGTTGAGACTATAGCAATGTTTGTACCCGTGACACATTATGACGTCAGCGTTACGTCACGACTAGCAAAAATATTTAATCAACTGCCATATTTTGTTGAAATATTTTTAATTATATTTTTTCAGCTACAGCTGGTAAAAAATTGTGCAAATTGATCATCATTTGAGTAAATTATGAAAAAAGTCATAAAGGGGTCCTTTTTATGAAACACTGTGTAGGCCTATATTGTGTGACCCTTCATGGTCATCTAAGATCAATAATTTTCATGCCATTTGAAAGCCATATGCGACTTTCCATTAGTGATCAATAGCCTAGGCCCTATCTCGCATTGTTTAGCCACAATACATTTGTTACAGACGACGACGACAAACAGACAGACGATCGACGTGCTATACAGCGTCAAAAAGACTCTAGTTTTTATGACAAAATTTCGTGTTGCTGGGTGAAGGGATTTGTTTTTACGAACAAGAGCGTCAAGGAAATTAAGGTATCTCCCTAAAAAGTCGTTTTTTTCTGCTTTTTTTATTTTTCTGCTGTTAGCTCGTCTATTGCCTTGTTTAGAAAGTAGACTTAATTAGCAACATATGACAGCTAGAGAGACAGATGACAGACAGACAGACAGACAGACAGACAGACACACGGACGGACTGCTCTATGATAGCTCAGACGCGCTTAGCACATATTTTATCGTTTTTGAGATACGGCGACTTATCTTTTGATCAAGGTCACCGGGAATTCCCGGGAATTTGCCGTTCGCAAAATTCCCACGCGAATTCCCGGGAATTTTTATGAATTGACATTTTTTGCACTAGCCAATACTGTTATACAGGGCGTATTGCTGCGTATCAAGGCCACCGGGACCGGTCTTGTAGATTTGAAATATGTTTCCCTTGCACTGGATCGCAGAAAATTCGTATGCGACAAACCATGACACAAAACAAATTAATTGTGTAATATGTTTTCCGGTAGGATATACCGTTCAGCCACAATGCGTGCGTTACAGACAGACAGACGATAGACAGATAACACATCGCACCAAAAACTCGACTTTAGTGGTCGGCCAAAAAAACACGTTACTTACTTACATTGTGTTGTATGGTGACCGTCCATAACCAGTATCATCTGTGTCGGCGTTGTAGCAGTTTCAAATATCTAAAGGCCAAGAATTACCGCAACATGAAGCCTGTCAGCACGTTACTTGAGTGTAGGAGAAATGTATCAAGTTAAATCAAATTGCAAGACAAAGTTTTAAACGCAGACGGTGAGTTTTTGCTGAGCATTGCTATGTCAATATCGTTTGCTGTATGGTAAAAGGGGCGGGGCCTAGTTTTGGGGTTTCGAGCACGCGGACCCTAAGGGCACATGAGGCCCTTACGGACGTTATTTACGACCAGCAGTGTTTTTGAACAGCAAAAAGTTACCGCCACTGTCGCAAAACTTGCCACCGAACGTGTGAAACAGCAATCTATGGTTAGGTATAGCGTTAGGGGGTCTGTCGCATAAGTTTCCCACACGGTAACTCGAACTTTCGTACCCGAGAACTTTCGTTCCCGGGAAAGAAAGTTCCTTTCTTGGAACTTTCGTTCCCTGGAACATTCGTCCCCAGGAACTTTCTTCCCCTGGAACTTTTGTTCCTGGGAACTTTCGTTCCCTGGAACTTTTGTTCTCATCATCAAAATTAGCATGGAACTTTCGTTCCCTAACAATGATTATTAGGCCTATACTGTACACAATTTTTGATGCATTTTAAAAAAATTACAGCTATGCTGTAGGCGTCGATGTTACCATAGTTGTCTGTCTCTCGTCCGTCTGTCCGTCCGTCTGTCTGTCCGTAATGGATGTATTGTGGATAAGCGTTGGGTCATAGAGGAAAACTTTTTGCATGGATAATTTGGGGTTGATTTGGGGTAGAAAAATTTGCATTTTTTCAATGGAAAACTAGCCATATCTCGCCCTTTCAGGTGAGATAAAAATCATCGAACTTGGATGACCTTGAAGGTCAGTACTGCAACAGAAACTGTGTAAGCTGTAGTACGTCTTCTCTAGCAACAGCTGGGCTTTCTTGTTATTATGATATCCTGCTGAAACTCAAGCGAGTGACTCAAAATTGGAGCTTTTTTCGCTGAACTATAAACACTATGTAAGGATAAGGGGTTCAGTAATTATCAGTGTCAGGGAACGAAAGTTCCATGCTAATTTTACTTATTGGAATGAAAGTTCTAGGCGATGAAAGTTCTCGAGGACGAAAGATCCACCTATGGAACTTTCGTTCCCGGGAACGAAAGTTCTAGGGTACGAAAGTTTCATGAATCTCCCACACTAATCTAACTCCAACTCTAACCATAGATCACTGTTTCAAACACTCGAGTGAGGAAGTATTGAAATAGTGCCAGGATTAGGGTTAGGGTCATGGTTAAGGGCTTGGATTTGTATGGGGAACTTCTGCTTCAGACCCAGGATTTCCAATAAAGACTGTCCTAAATTGAATAACCAGAATCAAAGTATATCTGAAGTAGTTTGTCACAATGGTAGACTGAATTATGGAACTTTCGCAGCCAAGAAGTTTTACCATAGCTGCCAATGTTCGGAAATTGAAATGCGTGAGATCTAGTCCAGTTCCATCTTCCCTCATCCACTGCCCTCCTTTCTTTCCCTTCACTTTTTCCTTGCTCTCTTCTCTTTTTTTCTTTTCATTCTTTCTGCATTTTTCCTTTCATTTTCCCCTTTTTCATTCTTTGCTTCAAAATCTAGCAAGGGGTTTTTGCGAAGTGCTCTGAGCTCCCATGGTGAGGTCCGGGGCAAAGCCTCGGCAGCCAAAATATTTTTGTGCATTGTTAGCTACGAAATTGCATCTAGTGAAAACAGTTTTTGTCATATCTGGGTTATGTTAGTAATTTATGCAAATTATTTCTTATTGACCACTGCTGTCGTACAAAACTGTGTAATAAACAGGAAAATAAAAATGTGTGAGATAAAACTCCTGTGGGTAAAAAGTGGTACTGTGAGTTAACTGAAGTCTCAAGTGAGATGTGTGAGATTTGTTTGTTTCACTCCTGGGAGACATTGATGTGGCATAAGCTTGATGTGGCAGTCATTGCTTCTGCCAGAGAATTTCGTAATAGGTGAATGTTTACTTCCGTTTTCCAAAAGTATTGGCTGTCAACTGTTTGGACTAATGTCTTAGGAACAAGTGTGCCTTAGTTATGCAAGGATTCTACGGGCTAATCACAGGACACAATCTTTCTGACTTGGAGTCAGGAGGCACGTTTCACACTTTTTACTACTAGATGCTGGCTTAGAATTTGTGTTTCACACTTTAGCACTTGCAAGCTGTTATGAGAAATCGCAACGTGACACGAGAAAATTTTTTTTGGCTCTGTTTTGCTTGCTTTACGTGCATGTTTGCATGGCATAGTGTCGTCTGGAGACCGGGTGAGTTTGAGCTATGAAATTTCAGCGTCAAATAACCTGAAGTAGAATTGTCAGACAAATTCTTACGTGTGCATTTCACACTTTTCACGAGAACTAGTGAGCTGTAGAAGTGAGATTCTCATAGAAAAAAGTGCAAAAATTTATGTGTTTCAGACTCAGTCTTTTAAGATTCGTAAGTTTTACTTAATGCTGCAGAATCCCAGGCCGCTCGAGTAGGAGAGTAAGGGGGAAGTTACTCCAAGCCCTGCGACCTTTGAGGGCCCCCTCCTGTAGAATATAGTAAGTTAGAAAGCAAATACAAACACATTTTCAACAAGAACTGACATCATTGCTAGCATAGAAATCTATTAACCTGTCATCTAAATAATATTTATTTACAGTAATGATGGAACAGCATCTATAGTTTGGTTACTTGAGTTCATTTCATTGTCAAATGACCGAAGTTCAACGAAATATAGGAACTTTTGCTTCACAGAATTATGTAAATTAAATAAATTTACGCATGGGCATTAATTTTTTTAACGTGCGTTAAATGCAGATTTGATATTGGTTTGCTGAGGCATAATGATAGATCGCTGTTTTCGTTGTGTTCAGTTTGCCATGAATTCACGTCCCGCTTTTCCACCTGGACCTGGGCAAGGCATCATGGATGCAACACAGCCACGTATGTATGTTTGTGGTATTGGTTGCAGCTGAATTCTGATGCTAATCGTGTTGCACAAATCCTTCCATCTATACATCTGAAGGAACTACCTTTATGGACTCATTGGACTGCTTTTCATAATTGTTGTATTAGTTGCTTATATATTTAGTTTAGTCATTTATTTGTTTTTGTCTACATGTAGCACCCCAAACTGTGAATTTGCTAATATTGTTTGCATCATGCATTACTGTATACTTCAGCAAACATATTGTTTTGAATCTTTATTGCTCATAGTTGTTTGTTTGGTTCACTGGTGCACACTGCATGGTCTCAATGTGTGAATTGATGTGTTATTAGACTATGGTGGAAAAGTGAATGGTGGCGGTGGTGGTAATTCTGGCATTATTGCGGTGAGTTAGATTCAGGCAGTGTTTACATTGCTGCAATTATGAGTTCAAGTCTGAGTTTACGGTCACTGGTTGTTACTGCCTGTGGAAGCAGTGGCAGTATTGTTTTTAGCATAGATGTAAAGAACGTTTTTTTTACATTTTTTTATTTTTGCCACGTTTTTAAACGTTTTTTTATTTTGCTCAACGTTTTTTAATTTGAAAAAAAACGTGCATTGAAAATCCCATTAAAAGCTTTTTTGAAGCACTTTTGGGACAACAGAAATAAATTGATAGGTCATAGTGACGTAGTTTACTTAGTTAGTCTTGTTAACTAGTATATTTAGTCTCTAAAGTTTAATGTTATGGTCTTATGACCTCACAGCTAAATTGAAATTAAATGAAGTTCTTTCTATCTAAACTATAATTCCAAGTATGCTGCACTCACAGCATTAGGCATTAGGCAAGAAACTGAAAAAATTATTGCCAACGTTCTTTATTCAACGTTTCTAAACGTTTTTTATTTTTCCTGGAACGTTTTCTACATCTATTGTTTTCAGTGTTTGTGCTTTATTGTTATGGTAACGCGTGACCCCCTGCACTTGATGAAAATGTGCATGAAAATGCGCTTCAACAATGTCTGGAACTTCAAGGTCACAGAAGTTTGTGTGGGCCTTCTTTATGTATGCATCACAGTGCTTGAGTCACTTGAGCTGGATTCAAAAAAATATCACTTGTTAGATTTTGTCACAATTCAGTTTAGTTCCCCGCAGAATCAGCTGGCACTACAGTGGGCTGCGCTTAACCCTGACAGTCTTGTTTGTTACTTGTACTACACTGTGTCTCAAAAAAGTATTCCCGACACAGTGTAGTTTCACCCATGCGAGTGGAGCATTCGTGGTCGCTTGTACAAGCAGCACTAAGCTTGTCTTGTTTGACTGCTGAGCAGTGCATGTCTGCTAGCAGTCTTTAATGAAACCGACTGAAGGCTATACAAAAAATCCATAATATTTCATTATGTTGATAGTTTTACAGTGCAGTGTGCAGTTAGGGCCCCTAATTAGTGCAATGAGCATTTTTGTGTATCTGTCAGTTTAAACCACGTTTTTGGCCGTTTAAATCTCCTGGGCATTAGAAACAGGTTTTGGCTGGCAAAAACCGGTTCTGGATGTAAGGAAGTAGAATGTTGTTTGTGTTGGGCAGGAGCGCGGTGAGCTGGAAATGTTCTGTCGTGATATGGCAACGCTGCAGTTGGTGCCTCCAAGCCAGCGAGAGGGCGGAGCCATGCTGGGGTCAGTTGTCAATCATACGTACACCGACGCCAAGGACAATGACCTGATTCACTGGCTGCCCAATCAACTGGCACACAACCTGGAGAAGCGATCGACGCTGATGCAGCTCGAAGCTTTGGTGTCGGAGTACGTCGGCAGCAACGAATGGAGGTATGGCTTTAAACTTAACTTGCATAACAATTACAGGTTCAGCTTCTAGACTCAAATTTACACAAGGAATGGAGGTATGGCATTAAATTCAACGGCTTAACTTAACTTGCATAATGTGTGGATGTAACAATATTAAGTTGCAGCTTGAAGTATGGTTGTTGTTGTGATAGCCCAGTAGCTTATCTCTTCTCATCATGCATCACCAGGGTTGAGGAAATCAGCCTCCGCATCCAGGTTGTCTGAAAGATCTTCAAATTAATGTGAGTTGTGTCGGGTGTGCTATGCAGTGGAACAGGTGTTTGACAGTGTGGTCCACTCCACACTCTGGACAGATATCTGTCGCGATGTGGGCTTTGTAAAAGTTCAGTAGCCGGCAGTGACCTGAAAGTAACTAAGCAAGAGCAGTGAGGACGGGCCTGATAGGTAGCATTTGAATGATGATAACTCAGGCGGAGTAGTTTCAAGGACTCTGTTTGGTACAAAGTCTGACTGTGCATCTATGACTGCTTGGCTGTGTAAAGTGTGTAGAGCAGATCGAAAACAGCAAAAATTACAAAAGGTGATATTATTCAGCAGCACATTGACACACAGTCAGTGTGATGTGGGCAATATCACCTGTTGTAATTTTTGCTGTTTTTGATGTGCAAGTCCTTAAATGTCGCCGTTAACAACTGATGTTTTGTACATTTATATGTTAGATAACGACAGCGATGGTGTGACTGAGTTTGTGCCAAAGACGAATTGATCAGATTTTAGTACCAACACAGATCAATATGGCAGTTTCCAAGACAGTTGCCGTCGCAGAAGGGTGGCTGTTGATTGCACACCTGTGACATTGGGGGTCTTCTGTGATTTTCTTTCCTTTTTGCAACTTTGTTAGCTGATTCTTTATTCGACCACTGCACCCTGATGGAACCTCATCTGACAGGTGTTGCCAACACTGGTTATTTTTGTAACCAGTCAACGGAGACCATTTACAGTACCAGCAGAGTTAATGAAAACTGCTCTGTAATCCAGTGTCTTCACAGCTGTGAATCACTTTGTGACATTGACATTGTCTTATAGCATACTAGAATGTTGACGGAATGACAATGGGTGAGGTCAAGTTTTGCTAAGACTTTAGTCTAAGACTAAAGATCCATGGACACCAAAAGTGACATATATATTTTATTAATTTTCATAAAAGAGTGTAATTTTCTGATAATCTTGATAGTAATATCAACGACCAGCGTTTTGTCAACCTGGCGAAATTTACATATGAAATCGACAATCTATGAACATGTAGAAAACACGCTGCCATGATGGTAGGCTGATGACGTCATCAGTAGTGCCTGTCGTCAGTGTAAACATGCAAACCCCCCAAAAAATTCATGTAGAATTCTTACTTTCGCATTTTGCACTTTTTGCTAGAACTATTGAGCCATAAAAGTGAGATTCTCTGAGAAATGAAGACTTTAGTCTAAGACTAAAGTCTCGACTTAACTTTGGTCTAAGCCCAAAGTCAAGTACAAAGTCAAGACCAAAATCAAAATTAAATCACCTGGCAATTTTCAATGTCAAAACAATACAATTATAGCTAAACTTGACCAAACGGACGTCCCAGTTCGTTATTTGAGCGAAATATTTACTTCTCGGCCAGTAAAATAACGTGGGGCGTCTGATACCTAATAGTCATTTTGTTACTTACTGTCTACCGGCATTAACTACGCAGATGACACATGCGTAAGTAATGACATCATTGCTGGCACAAATATTTCACAAATTCTTTTTTATATTTATAAAATGGCCATATAAGCAAACAAAGTGATATTGCACGCATCACCCGATTAATATAGGTCTGGAAAACACTTCTATAATGTTGATTTAACTAATCATATTATTGCAGTAAGTCGACGGTTGCGTAAAAAAGATGCCTCCCCCCCCCGACGACTGCAAGCGAAAGTCAAGTCAAAAGTCAAGACTAAAGTCAAAGCCCAGCTCGTAGATAAGCCCAAAGTCAAGACCAAAATCAAGACTTTAGTCTAAGACTAAAGTCTTAGCAAAACTTGACCTCACCCAGTGTATCTGTCTGAGCTGAAGTTCACGCATAACAGAAGTGGTATCGGTATCTACTTTGCAGTGCTTTCTTAGTGATGTGAATTCAATTGAAAATTGAATGATTCAAATATGTAATTGCTAAAATTGTTAAAGGTCCATGGACTCCAAAATTAACATACATTTTTATCCATTTTTCTAAAACAGCATAATTTGATGATAATTTTGATAGTAATATCGGCGACCAGTGTTTTGTCAACACAAAGAAATTTACATTTGAAATTAACGATATACGAAAATGCCGTAGAAAACAAACGGCCACGTTGACAGGCTGATGATGTCACTGGTTGAACACGTTATCAATGTAAAATATGCGTAGTAACATAAGCAGTATAAAATCATATTTTCTACTTTTGTAGTACTGCTGCAGTTGTCATGCGACACAATATTTTTTGTCATTAAAAATATTAAAATTAATTGGTAAACACTGACTGTGCACAACCGGTGACGTCATTTACGGCCACTTGCCAAGATTAGATTATTCAACATAACATAATATAACATCATTTTTTGTTACATTCGTACATTAATTTCATACATTTATAAAGCACATATCAACATATTATATATAAAAGTAAGTGAGTATAAGTAAAATGTGAATTTATATAGTGCATAACGTTAAGTTAACATCTTAATGCACTCAAGGTGAAATGTCTTATTGGGGTCTACATAAATTTCACAAGTGAGTTCGACTGTGGCCATGGACCTTTAAATGATTAACTGCAGCTCAATTATTTTAGCTGTGTTGTGTGTTGCTGCAGTAAGAAGGTGTTACTGCTGAAGAATCTGCAGTCCTATGATAAGATGGCAACATATCGAGTGGCTGGCTGGTTTGGCTTACTATGCCGGTCCATCGATGGGACCACGCTTGTAGCTTATCCGTCACCGTTCATGAGACAGTGAGTGTCTTCATTACATGTGTGTCACCTTTTTCTGGCTAGGCATGTGATGCATTCGATGACGTGCAAATATTGACCATTTTTCGGCTCTTCAACGAATATTTCGACAAATAGTTGGAAGCGTTTCTGGCGAATGCAAATATTTCATTTTATTTCATTTAATGATGGAACTTTTAAAATTGAACTTTCAATATCGGATAATGACTGAAGAGAACACTAAACACTTTTTATGTTTCATTTTCTTAATTAAACTGGATTGATCTCTGCCTTAAATATTGATTTTTACTAACTGAACACTGAGCAACTGCTTTGGATGTTTGCTCTATTCAAATACTGGTATAGAGAAGTTTTCTTGAGGCTGAACAAGTATTTGCATTCACTGTTCAATGAATAGTAAAGTTAGTATTCACATTTCACAAATGCTAATATTTTTCACTTCATCACATACCTTTTGCTGGCCGAGTTTTCATAACTTACTGACATCTTGCCAGTGACTTACTCAGTCAGCAGCTTAAAGATCCATGGACACCAAAAGTGACATATATATTTTATTAATTTTCATAAAAGAGTGTAATTTTCTGATAATCTTGATAGTAATATCAACGACCAGCGTTTTGTCAACCTGGCAAAATTTACATGTGAAATCGACAATCTACGAACATGTAGAAAACACGCCGCCATGATGGTAGGCTGATGACGTCATCAGTAGTGCCTGTCGTCAGTGTAAACATGCAAACCCCCCAAAAAAATTCATGTAGAATTCTTACTTTCGCATTTTGCACTTTTTGCTAGAACTATTGAGCCATAAAAGTGAGATTCTCTGAGAAATGAAGTGTGCAACATGCTTTGGGTACAACCGGTGACGTCATTTCTGGCTACTTGCCAAGATCAGAATTTTTAGCATGACATAACATAATGTGATTTTTTCATTATATTCAAACATTAATTTTGTACATTTATAAAGTTAAATCAGCATATGTTTTATGCAAGGTGAGATGTCTAATTGAGGTCTACGTAAATTTCACAAGTGAGTTTGACCATGGGCATGGACCTTTAATTACGAATAAGATATTTGCAGCTTTTCTTGTGCATTTTGTTTCACTTTTCACAAATTGCATTTACATGCATTTGACTGTTAACGTCTGAGTTTTTGTAAGTTTTTGTAAAGTTGAGTAGCAAATTTATGTACCAGCGTAGTACTTACAGTTGTTTCAAAATGCGTTTCTGGTGAATTAAGGGTGGTTATCTTGTAGACTTTAGCCATTAAGCCCATAGGTGGATAGACCACTGAGCTTGTGACGCATGGTGGTCATCAAAAGTGGGCATGTACAGGGTGGGCCGGGTTCAAAAGTCGCTTCATCAAATAAGGCCAAGCCAACTCGAAAAGTACTTGAGCCAAACTATGCCAAATTGATGCGTATATCAAGATTTTCAAATTTTCGAGTTTGCAGGGAAGCTGTTAACTGAATAGATTGCTGTTTGATCATTATTTTTATATCAGTTCATTGATCAGAGTTTTTGATTTAGAAAAATTGCGATAAAAATTCAGCCAGCATGGAGAAAGTGCAATGGTCCGAGCTGGGTCTGGATTTTCCATAAAAAAAGTGTCTCGAATGCTGAGTAATCTAGGCTGTGGATGCTCTGTGTCTGGTGGTCGACATGCTGTATTGCAGTACTTGTGCATTGCATTGCCTGTTGTAGAGTCGAGCCTGACAAGTCATTTACTGCGATGCTAAATACTGCTAACAGCATTCCAATTGATCTCGGGTCTGAGGTTTGTATGCTGTTCTACATCGACTCTGTGTTTACTATACGGTTGAACGTGTACAGATTCCTGCATTTAATTTAGTCTAGTATCGTTATGCTTTATTCTGACGGTTTGGCAATAGGAGTGGCATCTGGCTTCTGTATCGTGGTGACCAATAACCTTGCATAATTCTAGAAAATAGGGGAGTTGAACAGAAACAGCAAATGATAGTAGACATTTGGTTTTTCTAATTGATCGAATGATTTTTTGACTTATTTATTAAATTTAAAAAGTACTATCGATGTTAACGAAGTTGGCAGACAGAGAAAATGTTGCCTTATCATCGTCATTTTTGCTGTGGCATGATAACGGCTTGTCTGGAGAAGTTGCGAACAAGTTTTGATGAATTTGTTTTTGAGATATGGGACATGCCCAGTAGTTCCGATTCTGCTGTTTTTCAGGGTCACGGTCTGGATGCAGGAATTCTTAAAAAAATTTGTAGTTACTATTGTGATTTTGTAAACAGGCAGCCAAGAATAGAACAATAATATTTACAGTTCTACTGCAGGTTGATGTCAGCCTGTCATCTGCTCTCTGCACAGTCCAGTCAACTGTCGGCTCCATGAACAAGGACACAATACGGCATCTGGTGTTTTGCCGTCCAGGGTCTTCGAGTTCGGAACAGTCAGGCAGCTGAACTGCCAGTTCCAGACATTGCTATTAAAACATTCAGAAATGGACTGAAGAAGCTTCTGTTCAACATTCTATTGCTAGTGCATTGCGGCATTGTTTAACGTCAGTTGCGTTGCATAAATGTTCTTAATATTTGACGATATTATCTGCACATGTTCGGCCTTGAAATTCTTTCTCGTTATTATATACAAAATACAGACCATATTAGGCTGTCATTAGCAGCGCCAAGTCCGCGTTTGTTCTGTTGTTTCTTTCTGTGTTCAGTTAGCATCCAGCAGCATAAACTAGGTATCAGTATGCTGGATATGTGCAGGGCTATTTTCACGCTGGGAGAGATCGCGGATTGCCTTTTGGCCCTCCACCGCCACCACCGTTTGGAATGATGTATCCGCCTGCTCCGCGTGTTCGTGGTTATGGAGGGAGCTTCCACTATGATGGTCCGCGTGGGTTTGGTCCCCCATCGCGGCCCAACATGTACATCCGTCACGGCGGAATGCGGGGTTACGGTGGTCGTCACATGGACGGGCCACGACCAAGGCATTACCGTGACCAATCACACAGCTTCGGGCCACCACCGATACACAATAATTTTGACCCGCGACGAGCTGGACCAATGATGAGTAGAGATTCGCCATCTATCAGTGACCTAGTCCAGCAGGCTTCCTCAGCTGATGGTAAGTTGCTGCCTTTCTTACTGTGGTGTTCTCTGTCTGGAAATACCGCTGGGAAATATCGCATAGAAATGCCACATGGTAAATGTAAGGGTTTGGCCAAAAGTCTGGATTGTCAGAGGAAAATCTCATCAGGAAAAACTGTTTATTGTTACTTCATGTTAGGAGCAGCAGATTGGATTGGATCGACACTTGTACAACGACACTTGTGGCATCTGAATGTGTGCACTCACTTGAATGATCGTGACAATAGTTGATGCTGGTGATGTCATACTGCATCCCTTGCCAAGCATCACGCTCAGCTATGTGGTAACCATCTCGGGGGGTCACAGTAGGTGTGCCTGGATGTTATTATGCTGTTACTACTGTTATTTAACTCATTGTTATGTGTTATTGTTTGTTATGTGGCTAACTGCAACGTGGCAAGATTGCTGCAAAGAGTCTGAGAATAGTGAAATTTTTTTTCATTTGTGAGATGTGACACCTTGTATTCAGACGTACGTTTTAAGAAATTTTTTGGTTTATTCAGCCTACCATATATCGTGTGAAGCATCAGATATGACTGGAGAGATATATCTTTAGACTGAATGAAAAATTGGAGGTGAATACAAATATTTTACAAATTTAGTGTACTGTCATACCACAGCAACATAGCACATCATACTGTGGTCAGTACTGCGTTTGACCATTCTTGCAGTTTGGAACTCACTGATTTGTAGGATGACTTTAACTGTACGTTCACAGCTACTTTACCTGAAGACTCATTTTTATCATTTTTTTTGTTATGTAGAACATTGCTGTTTCCCTGGGTGCAATTCGTTTTTTTTCGGCAGACGTAGCACGTAACCATTTATCATGATAATTTTACTGATATCATTGCCACGCAAACTACTGGTATTAACACATGGGGGACTGTTTTAAGCAAGCACTGAAGACGTTCCTCTTCCAATGAGTGGCGTCTTGTTGCACATGACAGCATCTCTGTGGAGCAGTTGTGTAGGGTTGCTACAGCTAAGTCCGTTACGTTAACACTGGCCAACTGTTGATGTTCCGGTGTTGTAGTTGGTTCCAGTAACTCCATGGAGCAGTTGTCGGCATCAGTGTCCGCAATGTCATCCAGCACAGAGCCATCGGCTGACTGCAGCCTACAGGGTCGTGGCTCCGCATGTTCATCGAGCGATGGTGCTACAGCCTTCGTGATGGACGAGGCAGTGTCTGCGCTACCACGACACATTTCAGCTCTTTCCATATCCACCGTGGCTACTGCTGGCACCAGCGACCACAGTGACAACGGACTGAGCACTCCGCAGTCTTCCATAACATCTGACCACGTCGGGCTGGCTGCGCAGCCAGCTTCTGTGTACCAGCTGACGTCTCAGGTATTGCTGCATCAGCCAGTAACAAGGTTACGCTTTTCTATCAGTCTCTGTTGACAGAATGTTGCAAAATGTTGTTAATCAATAAATTTTGTTGAAGTCATTTCGTGGTTTAGCTTTTTTGATTTGGCTTTAGCTGCTAGGCCTAGTAGTCACTTGTACATGCATAGCACTTTTATCATTTGACTGCTGTGCAGTTTGCATATGTCGACAATCTTTAGCAAAACTCAGAGAGTGCTTTGTGAAAAATAATGCTGTTCCACTATATCATTAATAGGGGCAGTAGAAAATCACGGCAAAAAATGGCAGAAAATACAGCAAGCTTTTGTAAATATTGCAAAAATCATGGCAAAGTCACCTCATCAAGTCACGGGCCTGAAGACCATTATACAGTCTATAAAACTCAATATCTGGCATCAACAGCCATCATTTCATGCAGTGGAAGTTTTTCGTCGGTGACATTTTGTCGCTGCGGAACATTAAGATACATATTTCTACGATGACGACATGCTCACATATTGAGCTAGTCACAAAGCACATGGACTTCGATCACAGAGGCTAGGTAAATTTCTTTTTGTATGAGAGTGACGCAATAAACTTTATCCTATGCTGACTAAAACCAAAAATTCCTATAAAACCGCCAAATCACGACATTTCACGGCATTTGACGAAAATCTCTGTTTCCGTGATTTCGGTGGTGCCGTGATTTTCTACTGTCCCTAATCATTAATGGTTTCACTGTGCACTCCCCTCTAGTAGTGAAGTTTGACATAACTGCTGACATCAAACGTGCATCGTAGCTTGTAGAAGTTAAGTTAATACCAGTACTGTTTGCATGTTGTATATTTTATACGGGTTGGATAAAAAAAGGACCTGCACAAAAAGTGCTCATACAAGTGAATGCACAGGAAACCCATACTTGTACAGAACTTGAACAGTCGCTGTTAGAATACATGTAAACTCATGTTTACTGGAACCCGTATACAGGTTCTTGGACTCGCAGTCATTATTTTCTCGTATGAATGTGAACAAACTCCAACTCTTCTTGCATTGTTTTATGCACTGATGAATTCCATCGATGCATCGAGTTGCCAACTCTACATAGCTGAAAATGCCAAATTTTGTAATGTATTTTTCTGACAGAAATTGCCAAATTTTCAATAATACCATTTTTAATAAAAATCATTTGTTACTCTTAACTAATGCCAAGCTGATGCCGAAATAGAGTGTTACTAGCAAACTAGCAAATTTAATGCGAAATTTGACAAATTTAATGCTAAATTTGAAGAATGTTGCCAGCGCCAAACTGCCAAACAAAGAATTTTTACAGCTAAGTTTCTTTGGAACTCCACCGGTGAAAAGACAACGCAGTGTACTGTATGAAAATTGTCTAGGAGTCCGGTACCATCTACTACGTGGACTCTACATCAGTCGCCAATGCAGCTGCAGTACCAGGCAGCGGTATGGCTCCAGTACAGATTTTGCTGCAAGCACCTGCGGGACCACCCACACAGTTTCCCGGCCAGACCTCACGACTTGCTGTCATGCCGATAGTTGCCGACTCTCAACACGCTACACAGGTACCCAGCCCATGGCCGTTTTGTAGACCTGTTGAGTAAATGCACTGATTAGTGTGTTAATGTGTTTCACATTGGTCACTGGTAAATAAATTAAAGCTATTAAAAAGTTATTTTTTAAACGTGAAATTGATGAAGCAGGGATGCCATGGTACAGCAGAAACAGTCCAGAATTGAACTACGGATAAAAAAAATCATCTTGCAGTCGCATCATAATTGAAATTTTTCGTCAACAAGCTAATAAATTTCCATGCTAGCGATGACATCATTGTTGGTTGTCTGAAGTGATTAAGTAATTTTAGGTTTCTGATAGAGCTGTCGAATTAACAACATTATTTAATGTGTTAACGCATTAAAGAAATTAATGTACATCAAAAAATTAACACACATACAATACGTACTTCAATACTATGTAACGGAAGTTCTAATATTTTATTAAACTGCAGTTATTTGATGATTAAATAATATTTTGGTAATTATTATTTTCAAGTAATTATTATTTTGCCATTCCATTACTATCTGATAATATTCAGTTGACAAGCTAATAGAATAGACTTCTGATATTTTCTAATTCTATGCTAGCAATAAAGTCAGTTATTGTTTGTTAGCAAGTTCGACAGTCATCGTGTCTTGTAGATAAGATGTGTAGTCATTTGCTGACAGCGACTTACAACATAAATAGTCCTGTTGAATTGATGTGTTAACACATCTTGTTTATTTTGTGAATGATGTCACAGTTCCGGAAATTTCCGAACGCAATTGAGGTCACAGAACTTGACGAAAAGCCCAGCTAACGCAAAGGGGAACGTGCAACAGCGGTGCATGTCTGAAAGTCCAGTAAAACAAAATCAGTTGCCAGAGGGTGCCAGACGACCGGTGGCTAATTTTCTATAGTGTTTTACTTGTACTCACCAGAGGGCACGACCTGTCTTGCTCTGCCAATGCCGTATCGGCTGGAAATCGCAAATTTTTCCTACCCACCTCTCATTTAGCGCCTTCGTTTGGGGTGACCTCCTTCGAATTTATGGAAAAGCTTTATGGTTCTTGAAACTAGAGTCTTCCAGGCTGTCGATAATGAAAATTTGGTGATCCTAGCTTGCACCGTTTTTGACTGATCCACCTGTGTGATGGATGGATGGACGGGTGGACAGACGAATGGACAGACAGAATTGCAATGGCTAAGATGTGCTACAGCAGTCACTGCTGTTGAACCTTATAGTGTAGTGATATATTAGCAGCCAGCACCTTTGCTAGGAAGCATGATCTCATCACATCCATTTTGGAGCGACTGCATTGGCTGCCAATGCGATAGTGGGTCATATACCAAACGGCTATACTGAAATACAAATCACTAAACATTGGTCAGCCAAAACACCTATCAGTCCTACTGAGCGACTATACACCATCACATCAACTCTGATCATCTGACCAACTGATATCCCAACCAACAGACAACACAGTCTTCGCCAGCCGTGCATTCAGCTCAACCGCCCCTCATATTTGGAACAGTTTACCAATTACCATTCAAACAGCACCACTTCCAACATCGACGACACCTTAAGACTCATCTGTTCTTGGACAACACCACTGCCGAGTAGCTGCTACCACCCGTGCCTATGATTTCAACTGTTGTTTCATCATTTGACATACTACAAATGCAGACTACTCACTTACGTGCTTATTTGCAGTAGATTAATAAATATTGACAAACTAGCATAATTTGATGGAGCCAATTAGCGCTTCACCAGTTACGTAAAATGGTTGACTTGGCCTTTAACATTAGATGAAGCAACAACTTGGAATTTTTGTTTTAATGATAAAAATTCCTTGCAACATTTAAAACATTTTATGTCAGAACAGTTTTTCAAAAAGCATATCCAGTATGAAACTGCATGCAATTGTGTTCTGTGTACCACAGATGAATGTGCGTTCGGTTCCAAGCTCATCACTGAACCCATGTGCCCGGCCGTATGACCAGAGGGCAGTTTTGAGTGGCTCGGTGCAGCAGCCGGCCTCTACACTTGTCAGCCCCATGATGACTCCTGTGCATGCAGGTAACTACGAAGGGCATTCAATAAATTCCAGGACTACGTCTTCAATACAACGACAGTAAATCGTGCAATTCTGACAGTTATGTTACTTTTCAACTTGTTTTCTATGCAGAACATGTAGAACAATGGGAACATTGCAGTGAGCTGCATATAGTTTTTGTTAGCTCGGTGTAGAAATTTCTGGGCTCAATGCTGTTGAACATTTTCATTGTTCTTGAACTTAATGTCTCAACGTGATTCGTGCTGTGATCCAAACAAATGAAAATTGCTTGGAGCTAAGTCTGGGCTGTATGGCAAATTCTGTAGCTTTTGCCAGCCCATCTCTTTAATTTTTTCAACTGTTCAACGGGCTTATTGCATGGTTGTGCACTGTCATTTTGAAGAATGACCCCTTTTCTGCAGCAAACCTGGCCGATTGTGCGAATTGCTAATCGTAATCAATGGACAATTATGCACTGTACTGTTCTGCATTCGTAGTATGTCTTTCAAGCAGAAAGTCTGCAAAACAGTGAATCAAAAAAATGCTTTGCCTGCAGCTGACCATTATTGCCGTATGCAGTGCTTCAGCGCAGACATCATCACTAACTGAATGATGACTGCTGCAAAAGCGGGCAAACTATTCAATTGCTTTCAAACGTGACAAATTGTTGCTGCTAAATAGCACAAATAATCTACAATAAATTTCAGCACTTTCTACACCTTCAGCGACTACAAAATTTCACGATTATTCTTTGGCCATACCAAACGTCAATGCCTAGCATTTTTATCCTTTTAGTAATGACGTCGCAGTGTGACGTCGTGAATGAAACCATGGTAAGTGATGTACAATAGTGGCCGTACAACTTTATAGTAGTTTTGGTTTTCATCTGTGCTTTCTGAGAAGAACAGTCCTGGAATTTATTGAATGTCCCTTGCTAATGCTACCCGGTACTGCTAATGCTACCACTTTTACCATCACTTCTAAAGTTCTACTACTGTCTCGAGTCTTAGCTTGTCTCTCTGCTGAACAATTCAGCTATGTTGTCAACCAACTACACAGACCAGTCAGTGCTGTTTACTGTCCAGTAGCTACTACACCACTACTACTGCTGTAACTACGACCACTTCCACTATCAGCACTACTAACTTCAGAAACAAGAAGGTGTTGAAAAACCAAAGTTATGTGAACTGACTCCAGGGCAGAAATTACCAGTGTTCCAGTTTTTAGCTCAGAGGACCAGGTAGATGTGTTTTTTGCATGCTGTAGGCAGAATGGCAGAGGGCCTAGTATTATGTCGGCACTTGGTCAACATTGTTAAATTATTGTGTTATGTTAGCCATTGTCTTCAGGGTGTCATGGTAGATGCATAGAAAAGTGATTACCTTGCCTGTTATTTTATCTAATTTATAGTGCATTCTTAGTGATGCTACAGGTGCAAGTGAGCTGCTAATAAGATATAAGATGGAATTCATCTGGCTGGGCATGCATCAACAGTTGGCGAAAATTACCTTGAGTTCACTGCAGCTCAAGGGTCAGCTTTTGACGTTGCTAAAGAAAATACATGACCTGGGGGTCATATTCGACGGTGAACTCAGAATGGATGCACACGTTGGGAATGTAGCGCAAACTTGCTTCTATCAGCTTTGGCAACTCTGCAGTGTTCGGTGGTCACTGACACTTCATGCCCGGCACATCCTTGTCGATGCATTGTCGAGCCGAGTTGACTACTGTAACACTGTCTTCTATGGCGTTTCCTAACAGGTCACTCGACGACTGCAGATGGTGCTGAATCTCACTGCCTGCTTGGTTGTTGGTGCTGACAAGTACGATCACATCACAGCGGCCGTGCACGACATCCTCCACTGGCTACTAGTGCCACAGTGAATACTGTTCAAGATGGCACTTGCTGCATTCGATTCTATCTGTGGCACAGGTCCCGCATACTTTAAAGACGTCTGTGTTTTGATGTCTGACATCTCAGGTTGCTCCAATTTTTTTCAACTGAACGTGGCAATACGTGACGAACAAGAACCCTGCTCGGCTGACAGAGTTTTCGAGTTGCAGCGCCATTCATCTGGAACAGTCTTCTTGAGGACGTGCACTCTACAACCATCAGTCGTGCACAGTTCAGAACTTGGCTGAAAAATCATTATTTCAACCAGGCTTACGCAAAGGACTGACCTCTGAGAAATTTCTTTTTTGAAGAATGTATTAACTGAACTGAATTGAACTGAACTTTAGTCATATTCAGCAATTAGCATCTTTGTTAGTCGTTAAAAAACGTTAATGATTAATCACTTATAGTCGATAATTTTCGCAGCTTTATTCATAAGTGGAATGGTGTGCAGGGAGTGGGACAGCAAGCAGCTGTGTAGCGTCACCGTATGGTTCTGACGTTGGCATGGCGATGACTGCTCCGCC
>Ga0209367_1002518_pt1 | contig 24245 bp, 15 predicted proteins | sample WorMetLIZISLAND2_FD_187412 | JGI IMG/M metagenome (GOLD analysis project Ga0209367, IMG submission 187412) | Marine gutless worms symbiont microbial communities from Max Planck institute for Marine Microbiology, Germany - Olavius geniculatus... ... | reverse complement strand
GTCAGTTGTATTCACGAGCAGCTTTCCATTACTGTCTCTGATTGCTCTCTGCTTTGGTTGCCATTTCCTGTTAATGTCACCGATCATCTTGTACACTTCCCTGGTCTTATATTCTCCATAGTATTTTTCCATGTCCTCGCACTGTCTCTCCAGCCATTTCACTTTGTCTGCTCTGGCCGCTTTTCGTACCTCATTGCATTTCTGTGTAATGTATAATGAAATGATTAATTCCCAAGAAAGTACAATCTATATTATGTAGCCAACGCAGCTTGCGTTGTTACGTATAAATAAGATACAAATCGTTATCACCACGTTGATAAACAGAGCAGGCGAACGGCAGTGTTAATGCGACCAATAATTCAACAGAAATCCACAATACACAAAAATTGTGCTAAACTTTTTGTCTTTCTTGCTGCCAACAAAAAAAAGACAAGCAGAAATTTTACCGGTAGCCGTAACCATCGCCAGTATTCATTTTGCCCACCCACGGAATGATGGCCAGGCTACGTTGGCGCGTGGTTTAATCCCACTAATGGCCACCCATCTCGGTAGCCTACTAACCTGGCTTAACGTATATAAAGTAGGCGACTAACGATGTTGCTAATAGGCTGAGCGCCAACTAAAATGGCATTTATTGATGACGAAACTAACAACAAGAAAAAATTATAATGTATGAATCTGTTGAACTTAATGCATATTAACATAAGAACACGTAATTTTATATTAATGGTCTTCAGCAGGCCCGAATAGGCCTAACTAATATCAGAAAACCAGAATAAACTGTGAACTGAAGCACACGAACGTAATACCCCGTTTACACAAGAAAGCATTCATGAAGCAAACATGAAGCAAACGTATTCAAAATACGAGTACACGTGCATGTCGTGTGCTTTAAGTTTGCTTCTTGTTTGCTTCATTTGTGCTTTATGTTTTTGCTACATGTTGCTTCATCGTGTAAACGGAGTATAATAAACGCCGAAAACATTGAGACACGGCTAAAAGCGATTACGTGAAAGTTTGTAAAATGTCGCTGTCTTTGAGCTTTGCTCAAATTACTTGTCATTGTCAGCCATGGGAATTATCGTTGCTTTCTGTTTTTTTTATCAAGTTTGTAAACATTTCCTGAAACGTTTATAAACTCGAATTGTCGTTGCTTTCTTTCTCCCGAACTTTTCATTTAAAAATGCAAATATTCTCATAAACGTATATAAATTATAAACGCGTTTTATTGCACTTGCTAAACAAAACAAAACTTATTATTTGTTTATTTTGTCTGAGTTGGAATTTTTTTGCTTTAAAACGAACGAACAATAGGCCTATATGATTAGTTCTTCAACATGTGGAGAAACGTAATTATTGCCGGTGTTGTGTCATCAAAGCGAGACATTAAACGTTAGCAAAATTAGCTGGACTTGTGAGTAGTTCTAAGCGACGTTGTAATGGAAAAATGCCGAAAAAGGTGAATCCGCAGTAACCGCGGATTTTAAGCATGGCAATGCCGCGATAAACGGTAATGTAACGCGAGGTAATTATGACGAAATTTGTAAACAGCTTTGCTGACAGTAATCCGCTAAGCGGAAGCACGAGTGCGTCTTTCACGTTGAAGGACTGTTGTTTCTTCACTTCAATCATACCAGTACAGAGTTGCTTATAGCGTGAAAATATTAATGACTAGCTGTCGCAATTATTTTATATGCATGATTATAGCGCTAATGGGGACAGGAATGGAATAGATTTTACGAGATGAAGATGTAGTGGAAAAATGTTGAGGGAGTGGAGTGAGGGAGGGAATAGAAATGGAAATAAATATACAGGAATGGGGTAGAAAGAGGACAGGTTATATATCTAGGTCTAGGCCTACTGGTGAATCTTGAGATGGCTGATCAGGCCGATGCGAGCAGCGCAGACGCGACCACAGACATGGCAGATGCTGTCAGAACGGACGGATTGCTGCGACGAGGTGGTGTGGTCCGACGGCGAACTCCTTTCGACTTGCGCAGCTGGCCTCAGACCCAGTCGATTGTCGGCAAGTGCTGGGTTTTCCTGGGACGTGGAGGAGCCCGGCACTGGCTGGACGTCATCATCGGCTGGGTTGATGTTGTCAACAGCGGTCAGCTCAGTCGAGGCAGAGTTGGCCGCGATCTCCTGCGACAGCGGAGCGGCACGAGCCTCTGCCGTAGTCTCGACCTGCTGAACTTGTCCTCCTCCCCTGGCCGGGTTGTCCTGGGGCAGTACATAGTGCTGCGGTCGGCCGGGATCCGTCTGCAGTAGAATGCGCTGCTTCTTCGCAAGCTTCTGTCGTCGGCGCCACTCGGCGCGCTTGAACTTGAGCTCGTGCTAGCAAATCATCACAGAACACGACACCAGTTTACTGTGTCCTGGACCAGGTTCAACCACAAGCTCGGTTCCACCCGCTGTCTCATGACGGTATGGTTCATATTCACACAGGTAATATTAGAACCACTGAGCTTCAAATTTTGTGACGTTTTCTCTTCTGCAGAAAAATGTGTTGTGAAATTTCATAGACCTACGTCAGTCATTTTGACCCGCTAGTTATTACCCGCTAGTCTTGTTATACTAGCCTGCTGTGTGTGTGATCCGTGTTAGCTATTCTCCGCATCGTAAATTTTTAATCAAGCTTTCTAGGCTAATATTGTGGCTGGTTGCAGTGCATCCATGTTACTGCAACACGCGAAAGCGAGGATGTGGTGTCTCGGTCTCGCCGTCTCGGTTTCCAGACCCTCTCGAGACATACTGAGTGACTCGTTTTGGTCTCGGCTTAAAGATCTCGTGCATCTTCGCGTGAAAAACTATGGCTTGATTCAAACAGTACTGTTATCTTAAAGGTCCCGAATTCATCACCTCTGAAGTCAGAAGCATTACTCATATTACTTATATTAGGGGAGAACGGGGCAAGACGCACATGCTAAGAATTTTTTCAATTTTTTAGACATAATGTTTCTGTATGTAATAAATGCGGTGACTCCAACAGACAAATACTAAGTGTTTTCAAACTATGGCATGTTATTAGCTAAAGCATGCATAATTTGTGAAATAAATTGAAAAATATGAAATCATTCAGCCTGTGCATTTTGCCCCACACATGGGGCAAGATGCTCATGGTGGAGGCATCTTGCCCCAATTGAATATTGCCATGAATGTGTATGTGGGTAAGCAGGATTTGATAACCATACTATTAAAAGCATTGATAAACTTCCAAGGAGCACTGGAGTGGGTAGATGCCAACAGGCTGTGTGACCTAGATTATGCAGATGACAGCCTTAATTGAGACGTCACAAATGGGCATGCAGATGATGACTGAAGAAGTCGAGAAGGTCTCGGGAAAAGTGGGGCTACGTATGAATGCCGGTAAATGTAAGACTATGGTCAGTAATAAATGGGAAGACAGCACAGTGATAACAGCTGAAGGAACAAATGTCGAAATGGTCGAAGATTTTTGTTACCTGGGCAGCTACATATCAAGAACACGGAGCTGTGACTTAGAACGTATGGTAAGAATTGGAAAAGCGGCAAGTTCATTTGGCAGACTATCAAATATATGGAAAAACAAGAACACCAGACTCACGGTGAAAATAAGGCTTTATGAATCACTTGTCATCTCAACCCTACTGTATGGTGCTGAATCGTGGCCACTTTCTGTCACACAAATGAAGAAACTAGAAGCAGCTCACCACAAATTCCAGAGGAGACTGCTTGGGATCACATGGAGAGATAAAGTCAGAAACGAGGACATCAGAAAGAATACTGGTTTACGGAAATTGGAGGACATAATTAAAGAAAGAAGGCTCAGATGGCTGGGACACGTCTTGAGAATGGACAACTCCAAAGTAGCTCGCCAGGCCACACAGTGGGAACTGAGAGATCACAAAAGAAAACCAGGACGACCAAGGAAGAATTGGATGGACGTCATCAAGCGAGACCTCAAGAACATGTACTTGACTTGGGAGGAGGCCGAGGTACTGGCAAATGACAAAGCAGAATGGCGTCAACGCGTGGCCCAATGCAGCCATCTGGATGCGGGATGAACTAAGGTAAGGTAAGCTAAGTGGGTTAAAGGGTGTGCAGCTCTGCATGGGAACCCATTTCAGAGCTGGTGAGCTTCACCTGCGATGTGGGACCACACATTTAAGACCAAACTTAAGACTCATTTGTTCTCCTTCTCTTTTACACAGTTAACTGTAAAGTGATTGCGGTGCTATTTGCATTTTTTTACTGTACATTTTGTTTTATTGTATTTGTTACCTGCCACTAGATGCAGGTGAACGTGCTCCGCCTTAACGCCAACCAACAGGCCAGTACCGTATTTGATTTACCTATTTTGAGGGATGACATACTGAGTGCCATGTTTATAGTGTCATATGGAACAATAAATTTAGTCAAAATACTAAGCTTAAACTTGTAAAAACTGTTAAAAATTGGCAAAAAAAGTTATTTGTTGCACAAAGTTATTTGTGGCTGTGGCTGTTGTTGATGTGCATTCTTGTGAGGTGCAGATTTAAACAATTAATAACTGTCCCTTGCTTGTTGTTGTTGACTGGTTCGAAAATATATGTTATATGTCTCTTTGTGTCTTATTTTTCAGTTTCATCAGTTTGTACTAAATTATATTAAATCTGTAATATCTTTACATACACAGGGGAAGTCAACTGGAATGTAGTGCAAGCATTTGCCAGGGTCTACGCCCAAGCTATCAGTGGAATTCCAATCCTCATGGACTTTGATCCACAGCGAAGGCAGTTCCGCCTGGAATGGCAGCTGGCCGTTACAATCCGCCAGCCGACGGAAGTGTTTATTCCAGAGATCCATTATCCGCTGGGATTCCGCGTCTACGTTTCTGAAGGACTCAAGTGGACGTTCGACTGGAATCGGTCCGTTATTTGCATTAGCAATGAGTCTGTGCTTCATTCGAAAACAGTCTACGTTATTATCTTGCCAAAACAATAACCTGTATCTGTGCTATATTTAGGGCTGATAGGCCTAATGATTACATTTTTAGTAGTTAGGTTTGCAAAAATTAATGATTAATTTGTGATCAGTTTTGATTAAAAACCTTACGGTAGTAATTGCCAGAGAAATCATATTTTTGTTTCACAGCTATATCATCTGTTCAGCCATCAGCTGTCACAAAATGCACCGACACACAATTATTGAGTGTTTTTTCCGGTTTTTTGAATGATTAAAATTTTATATGGCCTAACTGTTAACATTTTTAACAATCCGTTTATGTGATTAATTGTTAATTTTTGCAGCCCTACACATGAGTTATAGGACCCCAGGACTCCCCAAAGAGCATTTTTCATAGTTAATGCTCACTGTTATTCAGTGAGTACCAGTGGCATAACTTCAGATTTTGGGCCCCCTGCAATAGAATCATTCACGGTTCCCTCTTCTTTCTTTTCTCACTTTTCACCCTCCCTCCCTTCTTGCTGTCACCTAGTGTCCCCATCCCTCTTTCCTTTGTGTCTTTTTGTTTTCTCTCCTACTTTCCTTTCCTTTAGAAGTAGGCTTTCTCAATGCAGCTACAGGGTCTGGGGAAGTGCTGTGAGCTCCCCCAGTGGGGTTTGGTGCAGAGCCCCAGCCGAAAACGTATTTTAGAGCATTTTGGTGCCTCAGAAATCTCGTCTGTTGACATCAAATTGCGTGTTTTTGTTCTGTGAAAAAAATTAATGCCGTAATTTTGGGCCCCCTAAATTTGCAGTCCCCCGCATTGTGGGGTCTGCAGGGTCAGTAGTTACGCCACTGGCGAGTACCAGAAAATTAAACTGGCAGGTTCTTGTCATATTTTCATCAGATACATTGACTGATTGCAAATTTTTTTATCACTGCCACACTGAGCAGTATTGTACATTATTAGCCAAGCATTCCACTGCAGTGCAGTTTAAAGGCTTGTATGTTTGTTGTATGAATTTGTCCTGCAGAACTCATCATTGTTGTGTTCATATTATTAGCTATGTTTGTTGGGAGCTTTCTACCGCTATGTAAACCATAGGCTAACTAATATATCTGGTATCAGTCTACTGTGTGATACTCAAGGTGAACTTGTGTCTGATAATTTGGCCAAGGCTAATTTACTTAATAGCTATTTTGCTTCAGTTTGTGCTGACGATAATAGTTCCTTGCCACCTATATATCATTGTGCTTCTTCCTGTTCACTTAGTGACATTACATTTACCGAAGAAAATGTTACTAGTGCTATAAGTAAGCTTAAGTCTAATCTTAGTTGCGGTTCTGATGATTTGCCACCATTACTCTTCAAGAGGCTTTGTCCTGTTCTGGCTTATTCTTTACCAGCAACATTTTTCTGTTTCCTATGTTCCTCCAGAATGGAAACATGCTATAATAACTCCCGTCTTTAAAAATGGTCTCGCCTCATCAACAGCAAATTATAGGCCCATATCATTAACTTGTGTAACCAGTAAAATTAGCGAGCGGATCATATCTAATCAGATGTTTAGTTATTTTCTTGCCAATGGGCTTATAAATAAGGCACAACATGGTTTTCTTAAAGGTTTATCTACAGCTACTAATTTGTTACAATGTGTTAATGACCGGTCATTATCGATACAAAATTATCGTGGCATTACTGTTGTGCATATTGACCTTGCTAAAGCCTTTGACACTGTTTCGCATGAAAAATACCGTCTTAAGTATTCTGGTATTGATGGTAACCTTTTAAGTTGGCTGAGAAACTTTCTGGTCGGTCGTACCCATTGTACTCATGTCGGTAACTGTATGTCTGATACATGTGATTTGCGTAGCGATGTTATTCAGGGTAGCACTATTGGGCCATTATTATTCATTTCCTTTATCAATGAACTGGCTGACCTCCTTGGACCCATGTTTGTTACCTCTAAACTCTTTGCTGACGATTTAAAAGTTTATGCAGAGGTGCTAACAACTGTCGATAGAGACTGTATGATGAAGTTGTTTGCTGAGATACTTTACTAAAGACTGTTTTTTTTTCATTGTTCTCTTCTCTGTCTGCGTGCTGCAACTGGTCTGTCTGTTTGTCTGTCCATCTCTGTGTGTTTGCTACCGAAATATTTTGGTGAATAAAGTTTGATATATTATACTGTTAGTAGTGTGCATGGTCATGCTAGAGTGCACCCGTGGAGTTATACCGCTGCAGACATAGCAATATTCTACATTGTCTATCAGTCAAATAAATTAGGTTACTGGACTGGATTTTATGTGCACATATTTACACATGTGTGCACATTTACACATATTTAATTTAATATCAACAGCAGAATTAACCAGACTAACAGTGTCAATGAAATAAATGCTGCAGCAAAAACGACTACGGCTAGCACTGAGATATACACGGTGTTTCATAAAAAGGGACCCCTTTTCTCATAATTCACTCAAATGATCAATTTACACAAAAATTTTACCAGTTGTAGCTGAAGAAATACTAATTCAAAGCAAAGTATGGCACTTGATTAAATATTCTTTGCTAGTCGTGACGTAATGCTAACGTCATAATGTGTTGTGACTACAAGCTTGCTTGTCTCAACTGGTGCTGTCTGTTGCTACCCTGCTCCGATCATGAAAAATTTAGCTCGTTGATGACAAATTTTTGAAGTTTTACAGTTGCAGCCACAAAAAACGTGCAAAGCAATCGCATTTGCGTGTCTGTGGGATAGCTGGAATTTCACGTGTTCAAGCAAGACAGTGCACTAGCACACCGAGCTTGCAAAATGGTTGCATTTTTGGATTTCAAGACGCCTGATTTCATGTCCACATGTTGCTCAGTGCTGACACGATGAACATTTTTCATTAGCGAACCAGATTAAGTTCACCATTGAAGCAGGGTAGCAACTGACAGCACTAGTTGAGACAAGTAAGCTTGTACTCACGACACATAACGACGTCACCATTACGTCACGACTAGCAAAGAATATTTAATCAACTGCCATATTTAGTTTAAATATTTTGAATTGGTATTTCTTCAGCTACAATTGATAAAGATTTTGTGTAAATTGGCCATCATTTGAGTGAATTATGAGAAAAACAAAAACGGGTCCCTTTTTATGAAACACCGTGTACAGTGTGGGAGGCGGGCCAAAGAAATGGCACTTTTGCGAGCGTTGACGACTTGGCAACCATTACTGGTCGAAAAGCGTATCAAAATTTTTCGACTTTAAAATTATTAAGGCATAGGTTGCTTATGTTGAATTTTGTCCGAACTTAGTGTATGCGCTAACGATTGTTGTTATTTTATTGTATGGTGAATAAAAATTGAGTTAAATCTGCACTGATATCAAATCCAGCATAATTTCAGGGGCAGTGAAGATTAGTCCCTATTGCAAATTAAGCTAAGAATATTAAAATGCACACATATGCAACTGCGCTCATTTTATTTAAAATTACGAAACTTTTGACATATAATGCATTCCCTGAGTTATCAACGCTCAAAAGCTGTCGTCTTTGGCCCACCCTGTACAGGTACAGCAATGAACACGTTACAAAATAATGCACACACTGAAATAAATAAACGGTGTAGCAACTACCATATGCAACACAAACATACCTGAGTAGCAAAGTACATTAAAAATATTCATGTACTAGTTCTGAAAACATTTTGAGAAAAAAATACTTGATAACACCAGATGTAATAAATAACCTACATATAGGCTTACTAACCGTAAAGTGGCAGCTCTGTAGTCTGTAGTGAAAGACCACTAAACCGTTGCATGTCGGGAAATCTCAGAAATGTGTCAGCACAGTTATCAATAATGGGGTCAGTTAGCGGCTCTGTAAGCTCATATTGTAGACTTTAGAGAAAATTCACGGTAACCATTGTTGTCTGAAAAAACGGGAAGTGCCAAATTACGTGGCAAAATTACACTATTGTTACTTGCCTCGACTACAAAAATAAACCTCCTCTTTTTAATTTCGGGGGAGTTCTAACAAGCAAAACATCCTCAGTTACGACGTAGGTCTTGCAGTTTTTGTTGTCGTTTTTGTAGTTTTTCTGCGTGACGGTGAAGTGGCAGTTGTCTTTCTTGACTTTGCGTCTGCTCTGTGGGGGGTCTTTTTTGCAGTCCCTGATGTCCCCTTCCTCTCCACTTTAGCTCCCACCGACGCCGACCTACACATTTACAGAAGTTTGTTTTATAATTTCTTATAGGCGTATTTATATCATCTGAAGCTCTGCATACGGCGCTATATATATAATATAATATACTACAATAAATTTAATAATAATATATAAAGCAGTGATAGGAATCAACTTCCTGCTTGTAGTTAGTTAAAACTAGTTCTTTGCAACTTCAAAGATGCACTGTAAATAGTTACTTATTTTCTTTGCTACCAGCCTACTATTTAAAGAAGTTGACTACCAGTAGCCCCCCTCCCCCCTATTGTTAACATAGGCGTACTAAAGAACTAGCAGAAATTCGACGACGACAGCTTAATGGATCAAGAATTCAACTGCATAGTTTACACTGTTTCGTTTGAAAAAAGACCACCAGTGAAAACACTCTCATGACACATAGCACTGCTCTGTGGCACACAGAGTGTTAGGCCTAAGTATAGACTAATAGGCCTACGCTAGTAGAAGACTAGTAGTAGTAGTAGTAGTAATAGTAGTAGTAGTAGTAGTAGCAGTTGCTATTAGTTCGCTGACCTTTTATGTGGTTTGGGCATAGCTTTGGTTGTCTTTGGTTTCATCTTTTTACCACCTCCACCAACACTCTTCTCTGGCGAGCTGCCTCTCCTATCCGCTGATCTGCAATGCATAATTGTAGGCTTATGGGCTGCCTCCAACATACAAAACGAACTAACAAAAAGTTGCCTTCAACTGACAAGTGACAATGACTCGAGTACAGCATGGAAATAGAAGAAAATGAAAAGCAGTAAGCGTAATACACACAATGTCATGTTTCACAGAGCCAGCAAACTACTAGACTACGACTAATACTAGGCTACTGCTGCCACTAAGTTACTACACGGGTGATGAAGACGTTGCCGATACAGCTAGCCTATCTTTGTCATCATCTGCTTAGACTTTGCCGCTGATCGTTCTGCTAATGAAAAGCGACGAAAGCGTATACTTTCTACTGTTACTACTAACAACCACCACTAAACCACTGCAACTGCTGCTGCTGCTGCTGCTGCTGCTAGACATCAAGACGTTGCCATACCTTTGCTTCCGTCGTCGTCTCTGTGAATCCGCTGATGTCTTAGCCGTTGCTCGCTGAGCGGATGAAGATCGTGCTTTCTGTGAGGTTGAAACTCTTTTCACCGCTGTTTCTGTTCTGCCCGTCTTTGTTGTCTGCTTTCCAGTGCAACATTAAGACGGTTAAAGGCATGTATAGGAACAAATGTTTGGAGGCACTTTTTTATGGCCCATGCTGTAAAATACGTAAGTGCCATTTTGTCAAAACCCCTAAACCATTCAGGAGATGCATTTTTTTCCATGGACATTTGAATCCTAATAATTTCATCTCTGGTTGCAACTACATCAACAACCAAAGTTTATTGAAATACCCTCCACTAGGTATTACATCGCGTAGCTTAAAATAGCCTATAGGCCTATCGTAAAGACCTTCCTGAGCCGCAAGGCTGGCAGACACTGCGTCGCTGATCTACGCTTCCTAGCCCACAGAAAGACACCAGTTTACACTGCGACACCACGGATAGGGGGCTAGTGCATCACGCGACGTGCAGGCCTCTTTACGTCCCAGCTTTCGTTTGTAGGCCTACTCGTTGCGCTTTAGCGTTTACACACGGAGGAACGGCTAGGCTGAGTTGTCACGGGTGGCTGGTTACATGCCTAGATGGTTTACTTGTCCACAGCCAGACATCCGTCTATCGAGACCAACTAAGCCAATCCACCGACGAATGACCCGAATATGTGATGCCTCTAATGATGGAAGCGCATGACGAACTCTATCCGAGCGTCTAACCCCCTTGCCTTGACCTTGAGTCACTGGAGAAAGTTGCCCCCCTCCTCTCTTTACACTTCCATATTCCCCTTCCCTTTTGGCATCTTCTTCTCTCTCCCCGTTTTAGGGTTGTTCCCTTCGATCTAGATACGAGGTCAAAGCACTGTAAGCTTCTTCAATGAGGTCTGGGCCTCTGGGGCAAGAAACCCGGGCTGCAGCCGTTGAATTTCGGGACATTCTGGGCGCGAAAAGAACGCATTTGCTAGCCAGTCAGAAGGAAAGTTGATATAATTCAGGTCCCAGATTGCATTGACTTTTAACACTCATCGAATCAATAAATATATAAAAACAGCCACTTACCAAAACTAGAAAGCAGTCATAGCCCGCAGGTACCTCCGCCAAGGCAAAGCTATTCGACAGGTGGCGTCACCATCTTCGCTTTGCCAGCGGTTCCCTTATGCCCCCTTTAACGCAATGGTAACGAAAATTTCAAAGTAATCCAGAATCCAGGATTCTTGCCGGATCATGCCCAAAATTGAATCACTGGTAGTTTATGCCATGCCCGACATACCCTCAAAATTTCAGAAAGATCCGTCCATAACTTTTCGAGTTATCTTGCTGACTTACAGACAGACAGACAAACAAACAAAAACCGGCAAAAACTTGGCGGAGGTAATGACTGGTGGTTCACGATATGTGCTTAAAACCTAGAATAAAACCTTAAAGTATGTATGAATTGTTAAAAACTAAAATCAGAGATACAACGCTAACTGAAACGTTCTGTTTTTAATGGCTGACTCCCCCCTTCACTTCTACAAACGGCGTAGACGCCCCTGCATATACCGATATAAAGAGCTGTATAGCTGTACCTGGGTAGTTTTGTGTGGACGCGGCGGTCTTTTCTTGGCGGCTGACGTTGAACCTTTGCGAGGGCTGGCGGCGCCTGACGAAGACCTTTGTCGGCCTGACGATGAACTGGCACGATGGCGTGCAGGTGACCTGGACCGTCCACCACTGACCGTTCCAAGTCTCTGACGCACAGAGAGATGTAATTAGATCGACAAGCTTTGCTCATAGCTAAATACGCTCTGGTTAGAACTCACCAGACTTTAAAAAATAAATTCATAGGAACTTAAAACAGTAGCTACACTGTGTCCAGCAAAAAAGTAAACCCCTAGACATTATACAATAGAAATATCAAATCTGAACGAATTTAAATAAACTTTTGACACAAAATCCAAAATAAATTTCTAAAGCAATTGCAAAATTTCGTTCGGAGTTATTAATTATTGTTGAATAATGATAACAAAATTTCTCTGTTACCAATATGGCGTTACATAGGCTAAGCAAACCGCTGTGTACATAATTTGTGTAACTCCAATTACAAACAGCATCTGACTTTGGCACAATTCTACATCAACAATGCATCGTCTATTGGCAATCAAAGTGCAAAATTTCAGTTAAAAAACCGTCTGTTTAATCCTGACAGTGTCCACGGCTTGCTGGAAAATTTCGCGATAAACTTTTCAACATCATATTCTTTATTTTGTCTCAACAGTTTAAAACACAATCGTCTGCAGAAAATACGATTTTGATATTGTTTACATTATTGTTTACGTTGATTGCGTCAACAAACGTCACTTCCGATCGGCGACTGCAGTATGTAACGCCATATTGGTAACGGAAAAATTTTATCAATATTCAACAATTAATAACTCCGGTAAGAAATCATATGTTTTGACGAAATTCGGCAAACTCTTCTAGAATTTCTTGGAGAATAAGTGTACGAAATTTTATTGAGATTCGTTTAGATTTGACATTTCTATTGTACAATGTCTAGAGGCTTACTTTTTATTGGACACAGTTTAACAAATAATAAGATAAGCGTCTGGGCACCCTCCTGTATTAACAACTGTTATGCTGTTATTATGCTGTGGTTATGGAAAATAAACTCTTTCTCTCTTACATATAAAGTCACCAACTTACAACATTTAGGCCTATCTAGTTTATTGTTAATGCTTTGACAACCACTGTTAGCTGTCTTCATCTGAACGACTGTCCGGTCCACCAGACGTCACTAAGATCGACAGAGAAAGCAACAGAATGGCCGGTCACGCCGGTGGAACAGGGACCAGAAATAACAAGAACAAGTCAATGAACCGTGTCCGAGACGAGGGACCCTATATACCAACTTCCTTACATCTATTATTGTATGCCACAGCGACACCTGGCGGACAGTCGTTCCTATTAATGTAGCCGAAACGTCGACAACTAACTAACTAAAGCTTGCAATTTGATAAACTTGTATATTTTATCAAACAATGCACATTTTAAAGGTGGAGTCCAACAAAAGTGTACATATGGTCCAAGTAGGAAAACTGCAGTCCGAAATTTGGAAATGCCGAGACCATACGCGTACAGAAATTCCTGCTGAATAGATCAATAGCGAACACAGTGAACTTCTGAATCAACTAAGTAACCTATTAGATAAATTCGCGTTTGTGATAAAAATTGCTAAAAACATGACGTAAATGTGTAGTAACGTTTTTTACTAATGGGAAAATCGTTTCCCCATCACCTAACGAGATTTCTGCCATTGTTTTTAACTGTCTTGCGGTGTCCAAAAAGTTACGAAAATATTAAGAGTTTAAGACCTTCTCCTGTTTGTCTGCAGTCTTCTGACGTCTTCCACGTTCCTTTCCTTCTCCGCGTTTCGATGAGTCTTTCTTCTTGCGTCTTCCACGCTGCTCCGCGTCAGTCTTTGTCGTCGTCGGCTTGTCTGGACCTTTAGCCGCCGCCGTCGCTGTTGCTGCACCTGGCTTGCTTTTTGCTGACCCGGCTTCCGTCGTCTTCTGCGTCACGGACTGGCCCTCTTCGTCTTCGTCTTCGTCTGAGCATCACCAAGACAACTAGAAACAGTGGCGCCGTGGCAGGCGGGGAGGAGGAAGCAAACAATTATTGTTCCAACTCTGTCCCGTAATTTTTAGCTTTTCGAAAAAAAACAGTTCACGAGTCCGAAAGGGCACGGGTCCGAAGAGCGCGATGGTTAAAATAGGGTTAAGGTTAGTGATAGGACTGGTTGCGTGGCGTAGCGGTAACGCGTTTCATCCGATCAACTTTACGCCGGGCCGGGGTAGTACTTGGATGGGTGACTGCCTGCGGGCAGGTAAACCATCTCGGTATGTAACCAGCCGCCTAAGTCAACTCAGCCTTCCATCCCTCCGGAGTAGATAAATCGAGTACCGGCCTATCTGGCTGGGGTTAAGGCGGGGCGCGTTCACCTGTGTCGAGAGGCAGGTAACACTGTGTGATCCCATTCGGCAGGTGACGCTCCGTAGCTCCGGAATGTGCTTCCATTAAGAGCTATAACACCACTTTTTTGAATAGGAACAAATTACATCTGTGTGTTGGACATTGGCTACGATAGCCTTTGGCAGTTTCTGGTCACGGCAAAACGAAATTTGACCAAATTCGGACAAGTGCTCCTTAGGACTAGCGACCAGTCGGCTCGAAAAATTTTCTCACGAAGATACAAAATCTGGGATTAAAAATGCCCCATTTTTAAGGGGTGGGGATTGAGGTAAAATAAATTCAACTTTTGAGCGCCCATAATCTCCTCTGTCGAAATGTGGCCGGGCGCTGTGTGTTGGAAAATATTGTTGGCCTAACTGCTTGCAAATAGCCCTACCGTAGCAATGCCGCTATCTGCAGCAGTTTATACGCAATTTGCAACGCAAGTATTCGAGGGAGTGCCGTTAGTCGCTACATAGCAATGAACGAATGAAGACTGGTGGTTATGGTTAACTGGACTAATGAGAAATTGGCCCTAAAGCGCGGTTTCCATGCAAAACAACGCACGCAACGCAACGGACGTATTGCAAGATAGACACCGTTTCTATTCTTGTGTCGTGGGACATGGACATTGTTGTTACGAGTGCGTTAGCTTCATCTATTGCGTACGTTGCGTCAAATTAAAACCACGCTCAAGTTAAGTAAGTAAAACCTGAAGACTCGTCTGGACTGGTGTTCTTGTTCTTTGCCTTCGAGGCAGAAGAAGTGGATGACGAGGATGGCGACAATGGCGTTGGCATGCGAAAGCGCGGAGGCATGCCTCGGCCCATCCATGGATACTGCGCCAGCATCATCTGCAATAAGCAACTAAGCGAGTAAGCAGATCAGTATTTCTCAGTAACAAGAACAAGAACAAGAAGTGTCACTGCATGCGTATGCACTGTACGGTCATTGCGGGACTGGATAACATAACGTAAACGAGCCCCATTGTCTGCAAGATGTTTCACACTTCTGAGAGTCCGAGGTTGGTGACCATCCTCCGTTTCCATGGCCCTGAGCCAGCGGTAAGCGCAAACACAACTCAGCTATATGGGCGGTAGGCGCTATACCTCTTCCATTTACTGCCGTTACGTTCCCGGCGGTGAAGCCGCCGGTACAAAATTATACTGTTTGGTGACAGAAGCACGAGTGCGTAATCAACTTGCCCAGAGTCGTTACTCGACAGTTCAGTGGTCGGGAGTCAAACCAGCGACATCGCGATCGCTAGTCCACCGCTACACCACCAACGAGATACGAGATTGTGAGACAGATTCACGAGTACGCAGACTAAGAGGGGTGCGAAGGTAACGTGTTTACTGTGCAGGCAGACGGCTCCAGACACGAGCAGCCGACGGTAGACTGTCGGGTGCGGATGGCGATCGGTGATGAAAACCAGCCGGAACGTAAATGCTGCCAAACTGTGCAATGAGCTTAATGCCATTAGGTACTATATACACGGTGAGTTAAAAAAACACGCCATTAAACTTTTGACGCCATATCTTTGCTAAAATGGTGATCGATTTTCAAAACATTTTTACTGCCATGCACGCTCGGCAAAAAATTGGATACAAAACTGTCTTCAAAGATCCTGCCACAACTTAAAACGGTCAAACTATTTGCCCCAATGACAGCATACACTATTTATCAGGGAGCAGCAGCAGCAGCCACAACACTAGTAGTAGTAGATAGTAGGCCTAAGGCAGTAGCAGTAGTAGTTACCTGTCCGGGAACGCGAGGTCGCATTATCATTCTGTCTCCAGATGCTCTTGCGAAGCCCGGTGGAGGTCTAGGGGGCACCCCGGGCCTAGGGGCAGGTGCTCTGGGCCCAGGGGGAGGTCCACCGGGTCTAGGGGAAGGTCCCCCTGGCCTAGTCATCGGTTGGCCTGGTTTAGGGACGGCTTCCCCTGGTCTGGGGGTAAGTCCCCCTGACAAAGGCGGCCGCAGTGGGGGAGCCCCCAACCGCGGGACCAACCATCTCATACCCCCGTCACCTGCCGGCCCTGCAGGACGTCCCCCGGGTACTGGGGGTAGACCGGGTCGGAACGGGGAAGTCGTGGGAGAACGGAAGAATGGGGGTCGGGGAAAGGGAAACCGCGGCCGTGGCTGGAATCTGGATTGGTCAGAACGTCGACGTAATTCTCGCAGTTTGACCGGGCGACGCGTGTCCACTTCACTTTCACTCGAATCCCTGCAACGACACCAGCTGAAAATAGTACAATACTACTACAAGTACTACAACAGCAACAATAGCAGCAATAGCAGCAACTACTACTCCTAAACTATTACTACTATTGAGTGTCAACTTTACTTTCACTGGAGACCCTGCAACGACACGACACAAAGATACCAATACAGTTATTTTTACAGTATACTAATACTACTACTACTACAGCGACGACAACAACAACAACAAATGCTGTACTACTTCTATTATTACGTCATTCTCTTAGCCCCCTGAGCTGGGGCCACACAGTAAAAGCCCCAGCTCTGGTTTGGCACCACTTGCCACGATCTACTACTGCGCTCAGTTTGCCGATTAACTGTCTCAAATTGTGTCAGTATGTAGTACTTATGTTATGCGAGGCGATTAATGTATAGCTATTAGCTATATAGAGCCCCCCTCCGCCTGCTGTCAAGTACCACGTTAACAACTGTACTACACGAAATAAATAATAATTACCGCAACGACAACGACGACAACTATAAGAGCAACTATTGCTACTAATACTACTACTACGACTACTACTATACTACTACTAACTCTTCAGGGGTGATGTCAATATCGTCGTAGGTGACCAGTCGGTTGCAGACGGCACACAAGTTCTGCATGTCCTGGTAACATTCTCGGCAGTATAAACCTGTATAGATACATGCAGCACATCAGAATGATATCTCACAGTGGGACCTGGGGTAAAGCCCTCCCCCAAACCTAGCTGCAAAAAGTTTTATTGCTTTTCGTGTTCTCATGACTTCTCCTGTTGTAGAATATCGTGTGTGCACTGCGCAAGTGGGCCCCGCCCATTGTTGTTTTGCCTATTCGTGTCACCCAGCTCGGGACCGTGCACCAAAAGCTTGAGGGTGCTGGTTGCTAAACCGCCCGAATCTTCGCCTCATACACCTGGCCAATGTTCTGCATTAAATTACAATACCAAGATCTTAAACAAACAGACAGATGGACAGACCACGCTGTAACAGTATAGTCGTAGGTCTACTGCACCATATAAAAATTAGAGCAAATACTCTACCATGAAAGTAAGTAAAAACAGTTTGTCATCCCTTTGACCAAAAATTGGCATAATTTAGTATAAAAATTTTATCAGCTGTATGTCTGGCTTGTTGCGTTTTTTAGGCCCAGAATGTGCTAAAATCGGCAGCGGCTAAATGCGGCTTAGCCCCATGAACGTAGAACATATCTCCCCCTCCCTTAAACATAACCCCCTAGGATAAAACCCTCTTTACCCCCCACCCCAAGACAGATCAAGACACAACCTCTTTAAAACAGAAATAAGCGGAGTTGTGGAGTTTTGTCCTAAGGTTTTGTGTCATCCTATCCTGACGGTAGATGGGGGTTCTCTCCATCTAAGGGGTTAATATGTCCGCTTCTTAGACACTATGGGGAAAAGGTCCCGGAAAAGTCAATGGAAAGGGAAAGAGAAAGAAAAAGAGGTTAAAGGTCGCATATAGCTCCTAATGAGCGAACCCATCTCAGAGCTACGGAGCGTCACTTGTCATATGGGATCACACAGTGTTACCTGCCACCCGACAGAGGTGAACGCGCCCCTCCTTAACCCCAGCCAGATAGGCCGGTACTCGATTTACCTACCCCGGAGGGATGGAAGGCTGAGTTGATCTAGGCGGTTGGTTACATCCCGAGATGGTTTACCTGTCCACAGGTAGTCACCCATCGCAGTATTAACCGGGCCCGGCGTACAGTAACTTCGCTGATTGGATCAGACGCGTTACCACTACACCACGCCTACCGCCCGGACGGGAAGGAGAGACAAGTGAGGGAGGGTAGCGTAATTCAAAAGCTCAGATAATGTTAAAACGCCTCTGTGATAGTCACAGTAGGGCGTACCTTTGCAGCCGTACGAAGCGCACTTAACGAACTTCTTGGCTTTCTCTTTGTCTGCCTCGGACTTGGGTTCCTGGTACGGAATGCCGCAGCACAAACAGCCCGTAGACCCGGTGAAACATAACTTAAGACACGTACGCAGGTACGGAGCCCTAGCAGTGTATACAATTAATGCATCAGTAGTAGTAGTAACAGCAGCAGAAAAAAACAACAGCAACAGCACCAGATACTTACATATACTAGCTAAAGCTGCACGTAAAACTCAGACTGCTTACGAATATTTGATTCTGGCAAAGATTTCTTTGTTACATAACTTATAATTTCCTTGCTGGATCAACAAAATGGATGCCGGTTCTTCCGTGCTGCACAGCTGCTTGGTCACCATACTACCTGAAAGACAAACAGCTTATAGAGAGGATCCAGCGTCGTTTTATCAAAATGATTCCCGAATTTAAAGGTTTGGAGCACGAGGATGGACTAAGGAAGCTCAAACTGAACACACTTGAGGAACGTAGAAATCGAGCTGACCTCATTCTACTTTTCAAGATATAGAAGAATTTGTCACAACCTTCCTTCCACTCACTGTTTCAGCTTACTCATCAGGATAAAAACCAGAGGCCATTCACTCAAATTGGCAAGACACTGCACAAACAGAGACGTTAGACTTTATTTCTTTTCCGAACGCGTTATCTCCAGTTGGAACCGCCTAGATCAGTCTGTTGTCGATGCTGAAAGTGCTGATACCTTCAAAAGAAGACTGCATACTCAGATTCGCAACTATCAGATGGACCTGTTTACGGATTGACTCCGCTCGGTCCTAGGCCGGATCAGGACTCTCCTGGTACGGCCGTACCAGGTAAATGCCACTTCGACAGACACAACTGAAAAAACGTTGACGTCACGGCGACGCAGAAATTACACAGCAAAGGCAGTTACTGAGATGGGCAAATTTTGCGGCACTGCGCGCAGGATGCCCTTGTCTCACGTTTAGTTGAGCATTTTTATGCAAATAAACAGTATAGTAACAGTAGCACTGCAGCAGCAGCAGCAGCAGCCGCAATTTACCTGGCGACGATGGCGTCGTAGACGGTGTCTGAGAACTGGGTTTTTGCGTTCTGATAGCAGTTGAAAAAAAGGACCTTTATTAGGGGTCCTCGACGGCGCAGGATATGGTTGAACAGCCAGACACAGCGTGGTCGCACGCGCTCTGGGTAGAACTTGCCGGCGAAGTAGTGACGCGTGCGCAGAAAGTACGTGTCGAACACCACGAGGAATATGTCGATGCACAGTATGCCCACTGCAGACACACACGCGCGCACCTGTAGTGAATCATCAGTAGTCACTCATCATGATCATCAGGTCGAGTCTCCTCGGGCATTATCTTTCATTAGGTTATACAGATGGGGGTCGCCACTCCTCTCCATCTGGGGTAGTGAGCCGTTGGGGCTTTGTAGCCCTCCTCCGCCGTATGCCGTTGGGGTTCAGACTGAGCCCTCTTCCGCCAAGCTGCACCACTCCTTCCAGCTTCCTATTGACCCATAGGTGGGAGTTTGATTACGGAGTGTCTATTCTCCTAGACGGATTTGCCTAAAAAGGCTTAGCGAGCTCCGTCCGCCCCGGTTTGGAATCAGGGCAACCCCGGTGCACTGCGTTCACCACCTCCTACTTTCAGTTTGTACAGTTGACCCATCCAAATTTAAAGATTAAGCGTTAACTGAAAATGCATCGCGTACACTGTAGAGTCAACAACTATCAGCAAAGTTAGTAAAATAAGTGCCACCAGATGGCATATTTAAAGGCTAAAATGCACTAAATTCGACTTCTGCTGGAAGTTTGCAGCGCTCCCCCAGACCCGTATTTAAGGGGCCTACTTCTAAGGGGATACGAAGGAAAGAGAGGGTAACGGAAAAAAGTGTATAAAAAGAAGGAAAAGGAAACAAGGCAAAAGAAAGGAAAGAAGGTTTCTCCCACCTTTTAAATCCTACTTTGACCACTGTGAATGATGGGTCTACGTCACAACGAGTAATCGACCGACGACTGACATCGCATTTTAGAAACTTTCTAATATGATATCTCAGCAATTTCGATGGATCATCCGAACCATTTTTAGAATAGGATTTTGGGAATCACCGGATCGAACGGTGATATTTCCTGTTAGATCAAATATAGGCCTACATTATCTGTAACCATTTTTCTGCAGCCGGTAGTCCAATCGATTTCATCTTTGGTTCTGGTTGGGAAAAAGTACAGGTTTCTGGCACGTTTCTCGTATATTTTTGTGTTAAGTGTTATTGTTAAAAGTTAAAAGGTTAAAAGTCGTATGGCATATGGCTCGTCATGCCATGATAAACCCATCACAGAGCTACAGAGCGCCATCTGGCGTACGGGATCACACAGTGTTACCTACCACGCGACACAGGTGAACACGACCCACCTTAACTGCAATCAACCAGGCCGGTACTCGATTTACCTACCCCGGAGGGATGGTAGACTGAGTTGACCTTGGTGCAGCTTATGTGCTGAGATGGTTTATCTGCCTGCAGTCACCAATCCGCCATTTGATAGCGACCCGACCGAGAGTAGAATCTCGGTAGGCCTACCAGTACCCAGCTACCAGCCATCGTAGTAGATGGAAAGGCAGTCGACAGCGTGAACAACTTCACCTACTTGGGCAGTGTCCTCTCTTCCGACGGTTAGTCCAGACATTAACAGACGTATTGGTTTAGAATCGTCAGTTATGTCGGCACTTAGTCACATCTGGAAGGATCGGCGTCTTTCACTGACCACAAAAAATTCCCGTATTTACCAGGCCTTAGTGCTATCCCTATTATTGTAACTTGGACTCTTCTCGATGAAGATTCCAAAGCCCTTGAGGCATTCCATACAAAATGTCAGAAGCAACTCCTGCAAATCAAATGGCACCAGTTCATTCGGAACAACGACAGTACTGAGTCCACACCGGTCTGCCGTCAATCTCAGAGTCAAGCAGCCATCGCCGCAGCTCTCTCTTCGGTCACGTCGCCAGGTTGCAAGAGGACGTTCCAGCGCACAAGGCACTCAACTGCCAAGTCGACCTATCGCTCGGACGTCCACCAAGTAGCCAATGGAGTCGTCGCCCAGGCCGTCCTCGCAACAGGTGGGTTGACCAGATCCGGCGGGACATCAACTTCCCGCCCGCTGATCTATGGTGGCGTGCCGTCAGTCGTGGTCACCGCGGGGCGACGCTACGGCCTCTGCCGACTAAGCGTTAACGACGACGACGACGAATCTGTTAACCGTAACGCCACCCTACCAAAGCACCTTGAGGCAAGCTGGGATTTTACATTTCAACTTAATTTGAGCTTGTTCGTTGCTATATTGTAAAACAAACTGATCAAATCTGCCACATTTGTATCTTTCCATGCAGTTTTTTTGCGCTTTCGTTTGCTTATTCGTGAAAATAAACTGTAATACGCGGACGAAAAAAAACACTGATTAGTTATAGTAGACAGGCAGACGAACGAACGGACGGACAAACAGACATACTAATCATATTTATATAGCGCCAATGATACGCGGGTGTGGCTCGGTAGTCTAACGGTAACGTGTCGGACTTGTAATCCTGAGATAACTTAGAGGCGTAGGTTCGACTCCGCACCAGGACCCTGCCGGGTAACGACCTTAGACAAGTTGTTCACACACATGTGCCTCTGTTACCAAGCAGAATAATTTGGTACCGGTCAAAGGGCAGTGATGCCCCGAGACTGGAAAGGTAACCGTAGGTCTGGCGTCGCACTGGCCATGCGTCACGGACTCAAGTGGTTTATCCACCTATGGGCTCAACGGCCGCGAGTGGGAGATGAGCACCCCGCCTACGCCCCAGCTGGGGCATGGCTCGCTTTACCTTTTTTTATTGATACACGGAGCTACAGAGGCGCTCCGGACAGACAAACCTATAACACGGTACATGTAGTAGTTCGGTTGACGTGGCCTCGGTATACACTCGGCAAATGACGAAAGTACATCAGACTTCGACATCGGTTCAAATATGGCGACTAGACCGCGGTAAATGCTGGACATTATGCCAGCACCTTGTACTCGGAACTTGAAGTATGCAGGCACTGGTTCACGAACACACAGACAGACATAGGCCTACACTGTGTTTCCACAAAACAACCCTGATATTATAGACTATAACTTGAAGTACGATTATCAGATTTTAATAAGTTTTAATAGGCCTACAAATATTTCCGACATAACTGGTAATCAAATGACCATATTCCCACCTCACCTAACGTCTGCTTCTGCACTACCTGGGAAAACGTTGCAAACGAAATTATTACTACTAGTAGTAGGCTACTCACACATGTCGGTGAAAGCGAGCTGCCCAATGAGCGATAAAACACGTAATATCAGGTAGAGCGATAAGTCAATACAGAGGTAGAATGAGACGTGGATGAGGGCTCCCAGCCAGAAGACAAAGCCAACACAGAAATACGCCAGCTCGGATTTTGTCAGCACCGGATTATCTACAAAACAACAACCATCATAATTATCATCACGGCTAGCAAGTTAGCATGAATCGGAGTCGCGTGTCTACTGCTGCGGGAGCAAATCTAGGGAGTGTGGATATTCCCGAGAGAGGAAAAGATAAAAAAAAGTTACACGACAACCGGAGTCAAATGATAAACTCCTCCTAGCACGTAGGCTATTTTGTAAAAAATTCTTACAGAGATAAAAACGTAGCGATCTTGCGACAGAAAGAAGGCACGAAGATAAGACGCCGAAGGCATCGAGAGGGAAATGAGGAAATGTAGGGCCATTCTAGGGGCCTATCCCCTGCCATCCTCCCATCCGATACATCTCTCCCATCAGACTAAATGGTTTGAGAAAGCACGAGCGTCTTAAGCTCCGCAGCAAGGTTTGGGCTTAAAACGAGTTTATCAGCTCATAAAGTTAAAGTCTGGTAGTTGCGCTGCTTACACGAGTCAGACTCGAGACCAGAAGCGCTTTACAATCTCCGAAGCGACAGCGCGAGCTAATGACACCGCATCGCACTGTGCAGAGCGGAGCAGCCAGCAGGCATACCACCACTTTAATCAGCCACTCTAGATGAAGGCCTTCACACGTAGCTATACTTTACTTATTTCTTATGCCGCTGAGCGTAAGAGGCTGAGCTGCAGTAGGTTAGCAACTTGCTCAGGATTGCTTGCAGTGAGAATCCAACCGTAACCTATAGCTACAAGTCGACACTAACCACTAGACCACTTGCGCTTACGAGACACAGACGGGTAGGTTTGAACAATGTGTCCAAAGTTCGTACGCTGACCAAATGGAATCACTTTCCACTAAGAAGATGGCTACAGTAGGCAGCGTTTAAGTGCGGATGGGTGGTGGTCGATGCGAACTTGACGCGTACTTGCGGGGGCGACTTTTCAGTAGGCACACTGTGTCTCAAAAAAAACGGACCCCTATTACGTTTTGAAATAATTCCAACAAACTGTGCCTAATAATAATAATGATCAGCTGAGAAAATCGTCAAAAGGTACCCAATATCGTAGTGTGTTACGGGCTTACGACATTTCATAAAACGGAGCACCAGCTTAGGTAAAAGATGTGGATGAACTGAAGCAGCGCTTGGTGGAGGTCTGGTCTGGCCTACGGCAGACCGTTGTCGATGACGCAATCAACGAATGGAGAAGACGTCTCCGGGCCTGTGTTCGAGTAATGGGACAGCACTTTGAACATCTGCTGTAACTTCTGACTATGATGTTGCTAATCAACAGTTCGTTCAACTTCAAACGTTGGCGTTATAACATTTGATGATTTCGTAACTGACGTTGTTGGTTCGTTGGAGTACTGCAGTGCAGTTGCCTCTACTGTTGGTGCCACAGGAAAACCTCAGCTGGTACTCTGTTCTTAAAATTTCTCGCAAAGTAACACATGCT
>Ga0209367_1002517_pt1 | contig 24248 bp, 12 predicted proteins | sample WorMetLIZISLAND2_FD_187412 | JGI IMG/M metagenome (GOLD analysis project Ga0209367, IMG submission 187412) | Marine gutless worms symbiont microbial communities from Max Planck institute for Marine Microbiology, Germany - Olavius geniculatus... ... | reverse complement strand
CTTTATGTCCGTGTCTGCGTCGGTCGTCGGTCCGTCGAGACATGCATGGAACGCGCTGACGCCTTGGCTGCAGGCGCTGCACTGTGCCTGACGTCGTCCGGACGACGACATTGTAACAGCAGCAGCAGCAGCAGCAGTGCACGTAAATCATTGTCACTACTGCAGTGCGCGCTGCAGCGTGCTGGGGCGCCGATCGAACTGAATTACTCGCCGACAAGACGACGACGACGTCGGCCATGTTTGACATGCAACGCTGGCGCCACGTCACGCTCCGTCCCTCCGATCGATTACCGTAAAACTCATCGCTGTCCGATGCTGTGCGCTGCACGTGTGCAAGATTTACGCCAGAAATTGTGACAGTCGGCGACTCACGGGAAGTGGGACCGAACCCCCCCCCCGGCGTAACACTCTTGGGTTAAAATGCTTTACCGACAAGGCAGAACTGAACTCTTTGTAAGACAAAACTCCCTAATTGTTGTTACTTGCCAAGAAAGAAATGGTGTCTAGCTATGACACTTTTTCTTTCTTGACAAATAACGACAAATGTGGGGATACTGCAGCAGTTTATTGAACGGCAGAGTTGTGTAGAGAGTGAATCTGCCGCTGGAATGGGGATTTTAACCCAGGAATAGTTATATCTGGGGGGGAGAGGACACAGTGGGCGGCGAGAGACAGACAGAGACTGCTGGGGCGGTAGACAGGCAGGTATATTATGCAGCTTTCTCATGCAGATTTCCCGCCGATCGGCGTTCGACCTGTCTTCGATTTGCATTCATCGCGATCGTGCAGCGCCGTTAACTCGACGTGTGCATCGATCAGCGCTTAAGATTTTCTGCAAGACCAAATGCTTGGACTTGCACTTTATCTTTGACACGCCGCTATAAACTGCAGTAGTGGCGCGTTAGAATGCACTATATATACATTCAGGTTTTATTTACTACATGTATTCTTTACAGTCTGAGCTAATTACGCACAGCTGCGTATATACGCGAGATACATGATTTTTAAAAATTTAAATCATTTTCACTCGCCTTTTGTATACGACATTTAAAAGTAGACAAAAAACGTATCGCAGATGATGAATACAAATCACAAGTAAACGTCCGTCGGATACGGCAAACTGAGGCCCATTTGTTTGCGTGCACTTTAGCATAGAAGGTTGTGTAATTCGCAATAGTATTTTGCGCATTGTGTTGCAACGTTCTGACGAGTGAAAGATTATTGGAAAATCAAAACTAAAGAACCGCTGAGTGTTGAGACTCTATGACGACCTCGATATTGTTGGGTTTTAAACAATTTTATGAGAACAATTTATTTACAGAACCGAGATGTGATAGGCAGCTAAATGACAGGCATACGTAGCGGTAACATTTTCTTAGGGCCTTTAAAGGTAAACGCCGCTCGAGCGAAACGTTCGTGGTTTTAAGGAGGGACCCGTTGCCATTTGTTTGAAACAAATCCCTAAAAAACCACATGCACAACAAAAAAACCCGCACAACTCAGTTTCTCTATACGCCTCGACTAAACTTTCTCCACTGAAGAATATCTCCAGTAAGACAAAGATTGTAGACGGATGAGCTAACAATAGCCAATTAGACCTAACAGATAATTGTGATTCGGGATAGAATTATGTGAGAACTGCGACGTCACACTAACATTGATTGTCTTTTAAACATTATTATAAAATTCAACCTAAGATATTTTTTGTTTAGTATTAATTTAACTTTAGCCGTAAAAGTAACGGATCGTGTCTCATCAATGAGTCTAGAGGCTCAGTCAGTGCCCTGGTGTCACCGGTGTTCAACTGTCAACAAACCACCCGTAGTCCGGACACCGGAGTGACCAGCAGCGGCCAGTAGTATTCATCAGTGCTTCACATCACTCAGTATCATTGCGACCACGGCCAGGCTGGCGTATCACGTCTCCAGCACATTGCCAGTCGGTTCGAGTGTTTACTGAACGGATTGAGTGTGCATTGTGAGCGCAGTATTACGCCGACCGGGCTACGCCAAGTCAGCGGCGCGTTTTTTGGCGTCACCTGGCGACCGTTTGACGACCAAGCTCTTTGTCGCATCTTCCCGGCCGAGAGTCGTGACTGCATGGTATGCTGCGTCGCTCGCCGTTCATTCCAGTTTTGTTATTTTGTCATTACAACGCGCGTCGGGTGGTGTGATTGAACGTCAGTGCCCGACAAACCGAACACAATATGCAACAGATAGGATGCGGCGGTTCATTGTGATGTCACAAATGAAGTTTGCAGGCGCGCCACGGAACTTATATACGCCTATCCACTTTTACAGTCGAACTGACGAAAAATAAACGATTCTTATTTGATTCGAAAACTAGAAGGAAGTATATACACCTTGTCTGGGAACAAAAACGATCTAAAGCATAGACTTTTCAATTTTTTAAATATTATTTTAAGAGGTTTATGACTAAAAGTAAGAAAAGTGAATAGACCTATTTGATATTGGATTACCATCCGCTAAATAAAAAAAAGATTTATATTGTGTATGTTAACATATCGGTAAAAAGCTAAAACAGTTTCAAAAATCGTGAAAAAATATGAAGCATTGTATTGAACATAGAATAATATTAAGTAAATGTTAATAATAAGTAGTCAGTCTAGTCAGCTGGTAAGTTTTGTTATTGGTGTTTTTTCTTACGTGTGCGGTCAGGATGTAAAATGAAGATATTCAGTATCAAATACCGTATATATGTATACTTAATTGGCATCCGGAAAAAGGCACCCTTTTTCTTTCTTTCATAATTTACTCAAATGATGATCAATTTACACAAAATTTTTACCAGTTGTAGCTGAAAAATACTAATTCAAAATATTTTGACAAAATATGGCTGTTACTTAAATATTCTTTGCTAGTCGTGATGTAATGCTGACGTCATAATGTGCCGTGGGTACAAGTTGCATGTCGCAACCAATGCTAAAAGTTGCTGAATAGCTGCCCTGCGTCGATGATGAACTTCATTTGGTTTACTGATAACAAATTGTTGAAGGTATACCATTGCAGCCACAAAAACGCTCAAAACGATCACTTTTACACACTTGTCGGGATAGCCTGACTTTTACACTTTCCAGCAAGACAGTGCACCAGCACACACCGCTTGCGAAATGGTTACGTTTTTGGATCGCGAGACGTTTGATTTCATGCCCCATGTTGCTAAGTGCTGCTACGATGAACATTTTTATTAGTAAACCAGATAAAGTTCACCATCGAAGTACGGTAGCAACTGGCAGCACCAGTTGAGACAAGCAAGCTTGTACTCATGACACATTTTGACGTCAGCATTACATCACGATTAGCAAAGAATATTTAATTAACAGCCACATTTTGTTAAAATATTTTGAATGAATTATTCTTCAGCTACATCTGCTAAAAAATTCATGTAAATCGATCACCATTCGACTGAGTTATAAAAGAAACACAAAGGGTGCTTTTTATGAAACACCGTGTATAGAAAGAAGCTGACAAGTGAAAGTAGAGTTGCATCGTCGAAAATCATCGCGGTCGGTATTTCGTATTTCTCAAATTGATATTGAATCGTATTAGCGGTCGGTCGGTGGGCGCAGACTGGAGACTTGTCGTGTAACCGAGTTGTGTGCGGCGCGGCCCTCGGATGCTAGGAATTCAATTGCACAAACAGTCGCGGCGGCGAGAATTGAATCTGCCGCCTTTGTATGTCGCTGGCCGTCGCTCGCCTCAGTATCTATAGGAGTCCAGAGCATCAATGACAGTACGATTCACTCCTGTATCAACAGACGACGAAATCACGGCAAATAAATTGCTCTATTCACGAATGTAGACTATAAGTTATATTGTTTATTTTGCGGATTTCTAAATGTTGCGGTAACCTATATCTCGTGTTTCACAGTTTAACATTTTTGAGCCTGCTAAGTTTGGTAGTGTAATGGTTAGGATAATAGACTTAGCTTATTACCCCGTTTACACGATCAAGCAAACATCAAGCAACCATCAAAATACACGTGTGCTTTAATTGCTTGATGTTTGCTTGACGTTTGCTTGACGTTTGCTCGATGCTTGCTTGATGTTTGCCTCATCGTGTAAACGGGGTATAAGACTGCAACGTCGTTGGTTCGACTCCCTGTCGGGTTTTGCATTCTCGGACGAGATGTGGTCACTCGCACCTTTTTCAGTCGCTGGAGACTGAAGAAACAAAAAATGTCTGATTGTCACTTTACAGTTTACAAAATTCTGGACTTAATTCTCGTAAAGTGAATACTTATTCGTCGCTCGGCAAAAGTGTTTGAAATTGGTTATTTGTTTTCAGCAATTCAGTTGGCCACAATTATACCTATGGAAACGAAACGCGTTTACGTCTGTGAAATTAATAAAAATTGGAGCGCTGTACGTTGGTGGGTTGGTGGCATGGCGTAGCGGTAACGCGTTTCATTCGATCAACGAAGTTACTCTACGCAGGACCGATTTAGTACTTAAGACACTTCGGGCCTAACTTCTTAGGTCTAAACTGTCTCAGACACTCTTTACAATTTTACATAAATGAGACAATGTGTATACCCATTGTTTTTGACTAGAGTCAAAATTAACTACTTACTTACGTACATAAGCTTACAGGCCTACGCGGAGTGATGAGAGTTAAGAAAGAATACTAAAATTTAGTACGCGTCTGATTTGAATAGGCCAACAATATGGGATATGAGAACGTGCATTGAACTGAAACAAAACAGTCAATTCATTTTATTTAAGCATTATGATTACTAAATTAAAATAGCACATAGGCTATGAGGCACATGTCCAGTTTTCTGTCATTTTGGCTGACAGTTTATCTAATTGTCCAATTGTCCACTGAATTAAGCCTACAGTTAATGTTCGAAATAAAAGTTTTTATGTTTTGCCCCTAGTGGCGTCAAAATTACGAGTGCTTCAAATTTCAATTTAAATTTCTCCCAAATGAGGTTTTCTTCAGCTTCACGGTGCTGCAATGAGGCGTTTCTAAAGGTAGCCGGTCTATACGCGCGTTCAACTATCAGTAATTGGCGACCCCACCCAGTCGACGTTTTCCACCTGCATCACCGCTTTCATGTTTGACTTCACAAATACAGCTTTTATTCACCAAAATGTGTTGGTAGTAACAGAAAAATATATACTGAAAAATAAGTCCCAAGTGTCTCGTACTTTTAGGACCGAAGTGTCCGGACACTTCGTATTTAGGTCCAAAGTGTTCCAAGACACTTCGGACATGTGACAAAAATTGAGACACTTCGGACCTAAAAAGTTAGGTCCGAAATGTCCTAGGTCCGAAGTGTCTTAGGTCCGAAGTGTCCGGTTACCGTTAAGGCCGGGCGCGTTCACTTGTGTCGAGTGGCAGGTAACACTGTGTGATCCCTCTGTAGCTCTGAGATGGGTTTTCTATGAAGAGCTATAACATTTAACCATTTAACCATTTTAGCGCTGTATGCTTATTTATGTAGTTATTTTGTATTTTAATCTGTTATATCTACCATATTTTGTTAAATAAATAGCTACACTTTGACATTACTTATACGAGTATTACATGCAAAACATTGATTTACTTTTTATTAAGTATCATTTTATTGCATTATATATTTAATAGTTCAACGATTCGCTTTTGCCGGTCGTGTCTATACGGATTATGAAGCTGATACGAACTGGCAGTAGTTGAGTTGCGTACAAGACGACGACGACGACGACGACTGTGTGTGCGTGCGTGCAAAGTGTCTTTGGTTGCTAATTAATAACAAGACGATCGTGCGACAGTCGTTACGACGGTTCTTCGCTCGAGTCTGCGAGACTTTCAGTCTGGTGACTGTGCATGAATAAGGCGCTCGCTGCCTATGTGTCTAATCGGATTGTGCCAGGCAGGCAGCCAGCCCAGATGTTCGGTTTGGTCGTCTCGACACGAGTCGGAACAATGCCGTCGGCTGGTCGCTGGATCGATCCGTCTTTCGTCGTCTATGGGCCCTAGTGCATGCTATTCTTCACTCACATTGCATGCTTGCAGTCATCGCTGTAACTATCCACGGCCAAGAGTGGGTAGATACGTCTGAATTTTCCTCATAACAAAATATAACAAAGCACAACAGTTAGAAAAATCAGAGCAAAAAATTTCAACAGTTTACAAAGCTATGTAAGGGCGATATGAGTCAAAACTCGAAAACAGCAAAAATGGTTTTGGGGCGATATCTCCATCCGTTCCAGAAATATTTGCGCTCAAAGTTGAAAGTTGTCCTAAATCACGCCCAATTTTGGAGTTCTTCGCTACGCCAAATTTTAAGGGGGCAATACCCCCACCCAAAAAGAATTTGTACGCACGTCATCAGCCCCACATACACTACATCACGTGGCAAAGTTTCATTAGGCTGCTCCATTTGGCTTTAAAGTTATAGTGGCTAATTCGCTACAATTAAGGCCAATTTTGGACCCCTTTTGAAAAAAATTGTAAGGGGGATTCAGGTCCCCGGTAAAGGAAGCGCTAGCAAGATTTGGTTATTCTATGGCGCGTGTAAAAATTTGGGGGCGCAGCACCTCCTAGGGGCCGAAATATGGTCTTCCGAAAAAATCGATTAGGGTAGGTAAACATTAGCCAACTAACCGTTGTCGTTAGTGGACCAAAGTTTACCAATTTTTTTATTTAACGCGGGATTAATCGTCCTTGATAACGCCTTTACTGCTTGTCGATATCTCTATCCAGTCCAGAGATATTCGCGGTCAAACTCGAAAATTGTCGTAAAACGTACTAAATTTTGGACGTTTTTTGCTCTCCCAAATTTTAAGGGAGCAGTGACCCCCAAAAGTTGCACCCCCGTTATCACCCCCGTTTAGCAGCACGTCACGTGGCAAAGTATCATGAAGCTGCTCCCCGTGGCTCCTAAATTCTCGCGGCTAATACGCTACATTTTAAGCCAATTTTTGACACCTTTTTGAAAAAAGTTGCAAGGGGGCCCGCGTCCCTGGTGGGGGGTGCGCTAGTAAGACTTGGTCATTCTCTAACGCGTGTAAAAATTTGGGGGCGCAGCACCCCTTAGGGGCCGAAATATGGTCTTGCAAAAAATGCGCTTTAGGTGGGTACGATTCTACATCGAGAAAATATATTTTATAAAATGGAGGAATTTAACAACAAAAAATAATTTTAGTAACAGGCGATTGCTTGTTATTCGTACCAAATTGGATTGAGAAACCGGACTAACCATAAAGATAAAAGAAGAACCGTTTTTACCGACATGATGAAATTGTAAAGCAACGAGGAATAGAAAGCATCTGGTAGGCCTACTTAATTCTATTGAGTAGATGACTGCAGGAAAAGCATGCATGTATATAGCCGGTAAAAGTCCTCCAAAAGGTTATACTTGATGAAGACTTGGTGATTTTAAACAAAGTCGATACTAATAGACTGTTACTTTCGATGTTGTTTTAAAACCACTTAGTATTACTAATAGTAATAGTATCCACGGAGAACAGCCACTGGCAGAAGAGACTGTCGTAAACCTGCCATTTGCCAGAAAACCGATAGAAAAGCAACAGCACGTATAGTAATGGTACACGCGTCCTTACTCCGGTCATACCTCAGTGTTCACAGCGGATGCAGCCATCTTACTGCAGGTTGTCGCTGTGACCTGGCGTCGATTAGTCAGCTTGGTCGGCGATTGTGCTAGGATGTTGATTGCACGTCGTGACGACAGAACAACGACGCGACGCGACTCTAGCGACATCTCGCGTACTTCACCACAGAAACCAACCACCCTCCACGTCCTCGTCTTCCGTTGTCCTCGTCATTTCTCCAGTGCGACCTCTCGACGTGCCCGCGCGTGATGAAACCGATGCAAATTAGTCGATCCTTGGCGTCTGCAGCTGCGCCGACCGATTGTCGCCAAGAAGCACAGAGCTACATTCCAGACGGACGGACTGAACGAGTGGACGCGGACCCAGGCGACCGGATCACGGACGGGTCGAGTCGAACGCGCAGCTGATTGACGCGGTGTAAACATCGTCGATCACGCGCCGGCGTTTGACGCCGCTATCAGTTCTGTTCGACGACTCGATACACAGCTGGCTGATGAGCTGTCCGCCTGCAGCGATCATTGGTGGTGTCCGTCGAGGGCAATCGTGGCGGCTGTTGTCACGGTCAGACCGAGTCATCTCATCACACACAGCGACGACAGACAGTTTCGGCAGCTGCAGCTGCAGTGATGTGCTCAATGTCGACGACATGCACGTTGATGATTTATGTTTTGGTGATTTATGTTAGTCGGCTTCGCGTGTTTGTCAACTTAAAACTTGATCATTATTTCAATCCATAGTTACATATTGAGAATTCCGTTTTCTATCTGTTACACACATATTTTCAGCTTTTTAAAACGCTTTTATAACTATAAGAGGCTGCTTTCCTACTTTATGTTTAACATAGGAGCTTATACAACTTTCTTTACCAAACACGTATTAAAGTGAAGAAAATACGTAGCCTATAGCGATGAATACCCAAATAATGTGTGAATATTAGGAGCACACTTTTTATGCGCCACTTCGTAAGCCAAGGTTGGCTTGCAGCTAGCGCGTAAGTTGTAAGTAAGTAAATGTACGCAGTCGTCTGCAGGCGGCAGTCAGAGAATATTGACTCGCGTTTGTAGTCTTTACGGCTCGTTGGCTTTGCGTCTTAGCGCGGCGCCCTCTCACGTCGTGTTTCCGTCACCGAAATTAAAATTAATCGGTCGAGAGGGATTACATTGATGAACAGAGGACGCGAGGTGAAGCGCCAGCCGTGTGCTACTGCTGGGCTACTCTGCAGGATTACCGTGCGTGCGCTGCTTAACGACGGTAGCATGCCGGAACGGTCGGTGATACGTTACGTTAAATATACTCCACTCCGAGTAATTACCATCATAGCAAGGCATTCGCTGCTTTGATAGGCTGCTGCAGCACTCATCGATCTGATGTACTCGCAGTAATCATCATAGGTTCTTGCTGCGTAGGCCTATGCACGTAGTGGAGGTAGAAAAGCTTTTTCATGATTAGCCGAGATGGGTTGTACCTGTATATATCGTATTTCAGAGTAACGGTACTGAACCGTGTTAGCCCATGTTTAAATAAGACCAACAGTATAATCTTTTTTTTCAGAATCGCGACACTTTGCAAAGCTCCAGCGTAAACTGTATTAAATATAAAGGTTTGGTCGCATTTTAATCGCTTGTGTTTCAACGCGCGTCTGGTCGGTGGTACAAGTATAGGGGTAGGAGTTAGCAAATGTCAGAAGACGTTAGACCTCGGCCCACATGCTATGTATAGGTGCACATTCTCTACAGGCGTGCCATGCACTAATATATAACTCTCTAGAAATTAGTGTCAACAGTCGAATACGGTTCGAATACAGTCGCAAACGTTTAATAACAGCACAATAAACAAGAAGCCCAGCTGTCGCTAGAATAGCCGACCGTACTGTTTGTCATTGATCGTTAAGGTTAAGGTCGATGATTTTCATTTTATCTGAAATAGTGTATGCCACTATATGGTTAATAGTAACAGTGGCCGTATCTCTCACCGTTTCCGAGATGTGGTGAAAAATAATTTTTTCTATCCCCCATTAATTCAACCCCCAGTTTGAAAATGTTTACTACATCGCTGAAATTTTGCATGCCTAAGTTTAACACACATGGCAAATATTCGTGTAAATAGTTTCTTTACGATAACAACAATACACTAGTTACAGAGGGACAGACAGACGACGACAACTATGCCAATAGCTCGACCGTTACTTAAGTACGGTCGGCTAAAAACAGATAACAAACAAATAAGCAAGAAGCAAAATTACATTGCCAACAAGACAGACATTACATGCAGTTAGAAAAACAAACCATTTAGTTTGCCTCTGGCTCTAAACCACAGACTGTGCCACTTGTATAATTATCATAGCTGTCTACGAATTTTGTTTACGTGTACGACTCACATTCGTGCAGTAAAACTGGACGCAGGCCAACATTCGTAATCTGGTCTTGTAGAATATTAACAGAACCGACTATTGGTTTTGACTATTAATTCATTAGCAGATTGCAGTCGACTTTAGAATGTTGGGTGGTCCGAAATGTTATGGGCCCGAAGTGTCCGGTTCAACGTGCGCTTAGCGTAGATCAAATATGCGATATTGTTTCTTCTATAGCAATACGCAGCACTTTGCAAAATACCGCATCTACTTTAAAAAACATGACTTTGACAAATAAAATCGCACTTGCGTCACTGCATTAAATTTTTTATCGGCGTTAATTTTTACGCGCGACAGCATGCAATGCTTCGCGCGTTTTAGTTATGGCCTGGGCGTCTGTCCGTCCGTCTGTCTGCCTGTCCGTCCGTCCGTCACACTCTGCAGTCCTATCAAAACTGTGCAAACTAGGATCACGAAATCTTTACCATGGGCTGTCCCAAGATTCTGGTTTTTTGTGACAAAATTTTGAGCCCCTGGGTGAGGGGGTTCCCCTCGAACGAAGGCGTGAAAGAGGGGTATTGGCTCGCCTAGTGTGAAAACGGTTGCAGATAGGTACAGGTGCTTATCATAACAAGCACTGGTCACGGGGATTTTAGTTTTATTAACATCGGTGACCTTGAACGACCTTGAACCCCCAATAGAGGGTTTTTTGGCTTTTTTTCTTTTTTGGACCTCAGCGCTCACTTCAAGAGTGAATTGGGACGAAATGGCTAGAGATAGACTAAGGCAACTTTCATATGAAATTTTTAGCATCAAACATAGATTTTAGTAGTCTAACCCCATAAGTTCAAGGAGGCCTGCGCACGCGAGCGACAAAGAGGAGTACCCATCTAAAAATTGGTTATTATACCTATATTGGCTCGTCTAGCTTGAAAACGGTTGCAGATAGGCATAGACTGCTGCTTATCATAACAAGCACTGATGACGAGCTTATTGGGATATCTATCTCAATGACTTTAAACGACCTTAAATCCTCAAAATAAGCGGTGTTAGTGTTAGTGGGTGTTAATGATTATTTTGCAATTTTCGGCTGCGATGCACATTTCAAGGGTAAATTGCGACGAAATGGCTGAAGATAGACCAAGACAATGTGCGAATAGGCTGTCGCGCATCTCGTGAGCTTTGCTCAAATTACTTGTTTTAATCACGATTGTTTCTCCAAAAGTGTGCTTAAATAAACAAAATTGAACAGGTAAAATGAGTACACCTCGCATAATTCTAGGCCCCTATTCTTTTTGCCATTTTTGTGCCAAAAATTGTCAAAGTTGCTATAGACATTTGATGAAGTTCTGACCGAAAAAAAGCATATTTTTGGGACACAGTGTATAATGCTTTGCATTGTCGTATAGACTACGTCTAGCTATTATAAGACTGATCGACGGTAAATAGCCCTGCAGGCCTTCTACTTTTAACCTGCTATTAACCTTGAAGTGATTTTTTCCGGCTTTCTCTGACAGTGCAATTTGTCGTTTGTTGCATGTTTTTCATGTTTTAGGTCTTCTGGCTTTATTTTTTCCACATATGTATAAAGAAACGAATTTATTGTAATTGGCCACCTGAAAGAGATATTAAGTGTTGCTTTATTTCACGTGTCAAAGGCTTATTTAGCTGTAGTATAAAGCCTGATTTTACCAAAACGTAACCCGACGTTATCACTCTATGCCCGTCATTCCGCAAGGTTTGCTGATATTGATTCAAAACGTTTTGCTAAACATACCGCATTGTGTAACGGATTGTGTTAGTTCAGTCGTTTTTTCTGTATTGTCTGCGTCTGGTGCGATTTCGTCTGTGGATAGGTAGGCGCCACATAGTGGTCCCAGTATATTGAGCCATGTGATGTAGTCTGCGTGTGGCCTCGTTCAATTCTCCGCAGTTACGCAACAGCCATCAGCTTGCCACCGGCGCTCCATTCACCCAGGAAGTCTGCGACCCACCCCTTCCCATGCGGCGTTTACTGCAGCCAGCTCCGTCTTTAGATATGCAAATCGGCGCTCCAATTAAGCCGGACACCTATTGAAGCGACCCGCGGCGCTGGCTGCTGCGTTATTGCTAGCCGGCGTTAGCTCATCAGCAGATGAAAAGCCGAGCGCTGCAGTCGCCGGATTGACGTATAGGTCGACTGAGAGACGGACGTTCGGTCGTTCGCGATTAAAAACGACTGATTAATAGCAGCAGCGAGCACCAGCGCCAGTTCCGACTACGCCGACGAGTGTGCGCCAAAGCAGGGACTTGGCACGCACGTCTGCTGCACTGTAACGCTGCGATGACTTGGACTTGACTGCGTATAATGTTGTAGTTGTACAGTATCGGACTATCAAAATTTCTGCCGTCAAAAAAAAGAACTGTATAACGAACAGCGTGTAGTACTGCTCTTTGTTTGCGCAGGAACATAGTAATGGCCTAGACTGATAAAGAAAAGCTAGCAACTTTTAAGATGTGGGTTAGGAAAAGAATGGAAAAATTAAAATAGTTCGTAGTTTATTTGCATACACCGGTATTGCTATAGCTATACGAGTCTACACATCCGTATGCTGGTCCCAAAACAAGGTACAAAAATAGGCCCTACTCCGTCGGAAGCGAGAAGGTGGGAAGTCGCTAGACAGGAAGACGACTGATGGCGCCATGGCCGGATGCTGACGCCGCGCTGCTGCTGCATCAAGTTCTTTCTCATGCTGCTGCTGCCGCTGATGTTGATACTGATTAGCACGTTGTAGGCAATAGCGTTAACTGCGACGGAGTGGGGCCAGCAGCGTGTGCAAATCTGTAAGGGACACAGTTTATACGATTCTTGTATATTATGAAGAATTTTTTACTATATGTCTGCTGAAAAATAACAATACATTGAAAACAAGAAGCCCAGCTATCGCTAAAAAAGCCGACCGTACCGCCTATACGTCCGAAGCCCAGCATCCAAATTCCAGTCACGGAGAGAAAGCGATTTGTCAAAGGTAATACAGTTCCATGTACGCTGTTAACGAAACGCTGTCTCGAACGCTACAATGAACGCTAGTATAACAGAAATCGCACGTGGTTCTTTCGCGAGGTAATATAAACAACTACAGAGTAAATGATCAAGGAAAATATCGGACGCAGGTTTTGCAAATATTTGTCATAATAAAAACGCCTTACTCGGGAAGACACGCTACACTCGCTGCATCATATACAGTTTCTGTTGCAGTACTGACTTTTAAAGTCATTCAATGTGAATGTTTTTCATGTCATTTGAAAGCCAATATGCGACTACCTATTAGTGATCAGTAGCAACTTAGGCCCTATCTCGCACCGTTTAGCTGCAATAGCGCGTAACGGCCTTTAAGGTGATCTAAGGTCAATGATATCCATCTAATCTGTTATAGCTTTAAACATTTCATTCAAAATTACGGCCAAACCGCTGCAGATGGACACATGGTTACTATTGACAGCCTATAAAAAGTTGCCACCGCCATATCCGATGGTACCATCGCAGACCCCCACAACTTACCGTTTAGCCGCAATACCGCACGATTGGCATTGCATAGCGTTTTATGACCCTTTAAGGTTATCCAAGGTCAATGATTTACATTTAATTTGACAGGGCGTATGCCACTTCCTATTAGTGATTAATAGTAATCTAGGCCGTATCTCTCACCGTTTGCGAGATACGGCCACTTAAAGCTTTAAACATTTCATTTAAAATTGCGGTCAAAGCGCTGCAGATAGACACATAGTTACTATTGACAGCCTATAGGAAATCGCCGCCGCCTTATCCCATGGTATTATCGCCGACCCTCTACGACTTACCGTTTATCCACAATACCGCATGATTGGCTTACCATAGTGCATCATACGCTTTAAGGTCGTCTAAGGTCACTGATTTATATCTCATTTGAAAGCCAGTATGCAACTTTTTATTGGTAATCAACAGCAACTTAGGCTTTATCTTGTATCGTTTAGCCGCAATACATCCGTGACAGACAGACGGATAGACATACGGACGGACGACAATGCATGCCAATAGCTCGACCTTTGCTAAAGTACGGTCGGCTAAAAAGAAAGATCGTGCTGTTGATTTGTAACTTATACATAAAAATAGAATGCAGGAGAGAATAAGATATTTTAAAGTTAAGTTCTGTTGTTGTCTGTGTAAGCCTTTTCTGTCGTTTGTTCTGGATTATCCGAGCATGCAAGACAGAGGCATCGTTAAAGCCTTAGACTTATTCTGTACTAAAAACTACCGATTTTGTTTGCTGCATTCCAAAAACACTCTGATTGAACAAACCTGAATTCGGTTATTTCGAGTAAAATCAACAGTATTAAGGCGCAAACAGAGCGACTTAAATTAATTGAACTAAAGTGAACTGAGATGGTTTAGTTTTTGACGAACTGGCCAGTGGTTTTGCATTACAGTATGCACCGTCTAACGGCGTCGGTGTTCACGTGACTACGGGCACGTACGAGCCAATTACTGCTCGCCCATTGGTCAGTTCGTCAGTTCAGTTTAGTTCAGTTACGTTGATCTGTAGCCTATACGCGACTTTACACTAGCACAGGCGCAGGGCTTGACGATCCCCAAGTGGCCGCTTATCGGTATAACATGTACACTCAATTAATATATGCACAATTCAAAAACTTTTTCTAATTTATTGATAGTTATATTCTGGTTGACCGTGCGGGTACTTTTTTTAATTATATACGTGCCGTTCTGTGTTTTTGTTTTGTTTGCTCTTTTTGCATTTTTTCTTTCTTTAGCGTAACGACTTATGGCGCCATGTCTTTTATACTTCGCGATGACTGATTAAACAACCAATAGCCTATACGAAATTGCACGCAATTAGAGTTTTATTGTATTTTATGTCTGCGCTCATTCTGAATTGTCTCTGCTATTGTCTGCTATTGGCAAATAAAGGTGTTCATTAATAGTAGACAAACTTACAAAGAGTTGTTTTTAGCAATATTGAAAAAAAATTTGATCGCTTTGCCTGTTGACGGAGCGGTAGGCCTATATAAGATGCTTAATTTTGCAACCCGCCCTTAGTTAATATTTGGCGAACTAGTACAGCATCATATTCAATGTTTGATTTCCGCTATGACAGCGTAATGTATGGAACTAACTTCTCGTGAATTTTCAACGCTGAAGAACACTGTTGCAGTGCTGCTCAGTCATAAAATGATCAGCAGATTGCTCTATTTTTAACGAGGTTCCAAACCTTTTTAGAAAAATTTGTATTAACTTTTCAGTGCTCAAAAACAATTTCTCGGAATGTTTGAATCCTAATTTTGTTTTTGTAGAAAGTATTTTATTCATGACCGGATTTGTAATTCTTATCGCGATTATGACTTAAAAAATTGAACATTTCATTGTTTTCAGAGTAAACCAAATTACGTCAGAATGACACCACAGCAAAAGTGTTATTTGTCACTCAATTACTTTGATACCAAAATTATCCTTTTTACAGACTGTATAGTTGCAAAGTTCATTTTTACAGTTTGCGTTTTTGTCACTTTGGCGTATATGTCAAATGAACACAGCACAAAAAGCACACTATTGAAGAGTTATGTATTAAACAAATAAGCACTAGGGCTGTTATTTTGGTCTTATTCCGATCAGCCACTTGAAACGTGTACGGCTTGAATTCTATTTATTCATTACCGCTTTTCGCCTCATCGTCGCAATAAACCTATTTGCAGCTAGCGTTTTTCGTTACACTTTATGATAGAATGGCATGATGCTATGTTTTAAAAATGAGTTAATAATGAGTTTGAAGTTTTCATTATTATGCATTATACTTCATTTACAGAAAGTTGCACGCGGCATGGATACAGCGATCGAGTGCTTTATACAACGACGGATTTATAGAACTGAACGGTGAAGATTAAATCTTCTTTCAGCGCCACCTCCACAGCAGCTCCAAGACCGAATGCAGGTAAGTTTGAGTTTGTTTTCCATGTAATGAACGATGTTTTTCTTCTGTTAAACATTTAGTGGTTTTGCTGCAGTTTACTGACACATTTGTAGCAGTATGCAACATTTTCTGGCGAACTCGTGCATGCCACAGTCTCACAAGTCGGCACAGTGCAGCGTCTGTAGCTAAATAGCGCTTTACGTATTTTTCATTACTTGTTCGGCCGGTGTCCGTTATTCCCACGTCGTGTCGCTGCAATTCATCCGTTAGTGACTGCATTTCCTTGCCAGCCACTAGCGCCTGTCTCTGCAGGTCTTGCGTATGTGAATACATGGCGCCGCCCAGAGCGCCTCGTTGGTGAACGACGAGCGCAGCACATTCACCAATGAGAGATGCTATTGCAGCTGCCGCAGCAGCACCAGCTTGCGTCTGTTCTCTCGCTGTCACCGTTATTTGCGATACTGGTTCCTTTTTGTGTCAGTAAACCTGGAAAATAGACGAGTCCAGTTTCGACTCAGTGCCGAGCAGGTGATGTGAGGCTGAGAGAAGCGTGGGAGAAAGGGAAATCTCGTGGTGGGAATAGGAACGAAAGACTCGCGTTTTAAATGCCACGCCCACGGTGCCGACGCCGGCTTCTGATTGGTGGTGGCGTATCGATGACGTAGTGCACGACATCATTGCAGCAGCGAACAATGCTGGTGCGCTGCTCAAAGGCGTCGCCGCTACAAAACGATTTAAGCCTTCGCCGTTCGTCGACGTCATCGTCAGCGGCCTCTGAAAGTCGACGTCGTTCGGTATTCTATTCGTTCACGCTCGCTTTTCACCAGGCGCCGCCGGCGTCGAGTAGTCAGTCATAGGCCTACTGCTGAGCAGGCCGGTCTGAATGAACACTGAAGAGCGACCCGCGTTTTGAATCCGCAGACGTCGGGACAATTCGAGCCAACGTTTTCATCCCCGCCGTCGACTCTTGGAGTGGCGCCGCAAAGCTTACAGACAAACGTCCTGCTGAAAAGAAGACTCGACGACGACGTATACAATCTGCGCCGACCGCTTCTCAATTGGATCGCGCTGAAGGGCGGACAAAATGGCGGAATTATGATACACGTCGCGGCTAAACCACGTCGTCACACCTGCTGCGCTGAATAGCGCGCCGACAACCATTGAGCACGTGACCTCGAACTACAATAGCGACTGAAGTGGACCGCGGACAATAGGCAAGCACGTCGTATAGCGCCTACCGGGTCCGGTCCTGTCGTAACCATAGTGACGCATACGTCCTTGACCTTGTTATTACCACGTCGCGATGGAATCGCTGTGGCAGCCTGCGTTCTACCGCGACGAACGCGTAGGGTTTGCGGATTCTGTCTGCGGCATGCCGGAACTATTGCAGCGCAAGATGGCCGCCATGGGACAACACATGAAGTCGGCGTCGGTCGGCGTCGGACTGGGTTCTGGTGGTCCGACACACACGAAACATTCTCCGTCTGCCGGCGGACAGACGATGCTGGCGACCTCGTCAGCGTCAGCATCACATCATCATCACCATCATCATCAGCAGGCTTTGCCTCATCACGTCGCGCCAGCCAACACTCAGCAGCGATCAGCCACGTCAGCATTAGCACAGCACGGTCTCACACAGCTCGCTGTCGGCTCACACGCAACCGGATATTCGGTCAGCGGCGGCACCGGAAGTACCGCGACGGCGTCGACTGCGGGCGGCAGTGCCAAGTCCAAGATGAACGACGACCGCGTCAAACGTCCAATGAACGCGTTTATGGTCTGGTCACGTGGACAACGACGCAAGATGGCGCAGGACAATCCCAAGATGCACAACTCGGAGATCTCGAAGCGACTTGGCGCGGAGTGGAAGCTACTGACGGAGGCTGAGAAGAGACCGTACATCGACGAGGCAAAACGACTGCGTGCCGTTCATCTCAAGGAACACCCGGACTACAAATACCGGCCTCGTCGCAAGACCAAGACGCTGCTCAAGAAGGACAAGTACTCGGGAATGTCGATCCACCACGCTGCCGTGGCGGCTGCGGCGGCGGGCGGAATGGCGGCTGTACAGGCGCTGCAGCAAGCTGGCAGGGTCGACATGTACCATCAGATGAACGGTTACGGCGGAGCAGCGTACATGATGCCACATCATCAGCAGCATCAGCAGCAGCAGCAACATCAACCTCATCACCAGACGGCTCAGCAGACGTCTCAGCATCACGCTGCTGCCTATCACTACCACCAACAGCAGCAGGCCGCGATGATGGCCGCAGCAGGCCAGTACGCCCCTGCCAACGCCGGCTACTACACAGCTGCTCATCAGATGGGTTCGGCCGGCACGTCGCCGTTCGGCTCTCCGTACGTCTATCCGTCGATGTACCCTGCCGCCGCGGCTGCTCCGCCGCCGTCTGGTACCGCCAACATCAAGGAAGAGCTGCACAACAGCCCGACCGGAAGTGCGACGTCCACAAACGGTTCGGCGGCGACTGTGTCCGGTCGAGCACCGTACGGTAGCCCAGCGGGTGATATGAGAGACATGATCGGTGTCTACCTGCCTGGCGGGGCGGGCGCACCGACCACTGGCGGCAGTGGTGGCACTCAGCTGCGAGACGAGGAGACCACCCCGCCTGCAGGTCGACCATTGCCTGCTGGCCAGTATGACGCGTTCTACCGTCATCATCAACAGTCAACGCCGTCGTCACACTCGCTGCTGCACGAGACCACCCATTCACCAGGCATCAACAACACGCTACCGCTGTCGCACATGTGACATCTCGAACCTTTTTTGGCTCTGTTGTATTATAATTTCGTGCGTGTTATTTATTGCGTTGTTTTTTTCTTGCTAACTCATTGCCGTTTGTGTGATTTTCGTGTACATACTACAGTACATAGCGGTATTGTTCTGAATCAGAATACCGTTTGCGTTAAAAACAGTAACGTTAAAAGTCATTTATTTAGTTAAAGCGTTTTTGCCATTGAACGAGAAAATACACTTCAGGTGCTCAAACTATTTATTGTTTCGTTTAATGAGACATATATAAAGTCACCAAAGTCGTTTTTTCTGAAGATACTTATATTGTCATTGTGCAGGTTGTGGGTATGGGTCCAGGGGCGTCTATAGAGCAGATAAACCTTGGAGCAAAAGTTCCAAGATAAAAATAGGGGGAAGGTTTTTGAGAAAAAGGGGGGAAGATAAATATTATAATTATGCATTTCTTATATGTTTACGATATCTTGCAAGCAGAAGTGTTCCGTGACGTTTTAAATGCACCAAATACGTTTGTCGCCGCGGCTTTGTCCCAAACCCCGCTGGGGAAGTTTACGAAGCTCTCTTAGACTTCTTAGTCGGCTGGGGAGGGAAATACTACTGCGCCTCGCCTTCAGTTAGGGAAAACTCGATCTAAAGACTTAGGGGGATAGACGCCCCTATATGGGTCTACGTGTAAAAAAATAAAACAGTTGCGTAAAATATGTAGCAAATTTTGTGTTTTACTATGCATGTGAAACGTACAAAACGTAAAAGTTTGTCCCAAACCATAAGACTCCGGCGCTGATTTCCGTTTTTTTAGTGTCAGGGCGTTAACTTCATTGGCAAGTGGAAACAGGATGCTTTTTGGAAAACATTGAAGCAAACAAAAAAAATAGCAAACTAATATGATTTTTTCAGCGGTGAAATGCTGGTTCAAACCCCGTCGACAATATTGGGCATTTGTTGCCACGGGATGAGTTTTGAGAATGTTAAATGCGTGAAAATGCGTTTACGGCCGGGGCTTTGCTTGGAGTCGGACCCCAATGGCGGAGCTTAGAGCGCTCTAGCTGCTTGCGCGTTTATTGTCCCGTTTGCCGAGGTCGTTTAAGTGAACGCTTTTGTGCGAAAAATGCGGTTTTATCGACCAAGTCAAGTAAGTCAAATTATACAGTTTTTGCGTGTTTTTTTTCTATTTCACAGTGTTTTATTACTGTTGCTCTTTCACTAGTCGGAAATCATTACCTCTGGCTTTGTGCGATGAAAATGTGTTCGGATTTTAGTGTTCGACCAAGCTGCATTGATCAGCATTAAATCTTACTGTACAAACGAAGCTGTGTTGTATAGTGAATTGTGAGCAAAGCGCTTCTTTATTTGTAATTTTCATGCACTTTTGTACATTAGGAATTTGATTTGTTTTATATTAATACGTGAATGTGCAGCATGCACGTACGTAATTGTAATGTCCAAATTTTGTTCGTTGATATTATCAAAGATTGATGTCAGAATTTTATTGTTCATTTGTGTATTTTTTACACAATTTATTGTTATTCATATCACTAAACATTCCGAACAGTTTAAGATATTTTTAAAACGAATTAGCATAAGATTTTTTTCATAATACTAATAACCCCGATACTGATATTAATATCGATTATCATCACTATTCTTATTCTTATTAGGTAACCATTGATGCTCTTTTTGCTTTTTCGATACTTCGCCAATATATGGTGACATACTATAAAAATTCAGTAAAACATATCTATAAAATATTGATGGAAAACCACATACTGCAAAAATAAAGTAAAATAAAGTTGTAATTGAAACTGTAAACGGTATAAACAACGACAACAAAACGATGAATATGTGCAACTGTTAACTCTAAATCAGTCGTAAATTAATTGAGTCAAAAGCAGTGATTATGATGTGTCGTAAAATTGTTTTGTAAATTTTTTTGGTGCACTTTTTGCTAATTTTGGAGATAGCAGATTAAGTTTTAACGTGCAGCGGTTAACAACTAGCTTCGTTGCGTTCACTTGCCTAAAAGTGTTTTCCTTCAAAGTAGCTGACCCAACTCCACAGAGTGGGCTAAAAGTGACACCCTTTGGTATTTGAGTTTTCTCTCGTGTTCACAAGCATATTTCTAATTTCTGTTAATTTTTTTATCGCTTTCATTAAATGGCGTCGTTTTTCGCCTTCCGATATAAATTCTGTTTTTATTCGAATAAAATTTGTAACGACGGTTGATTCACGATTTGCGCGTGGAGAAACACTGGAGTTTCGAAAGAATTACGAAAATGTTTTTTAAATGAGCACAGTTAAACTGTGAATAACTAATAGAAAATGTTAAAGTTGTTAAAACAATATAAATAGGTAGTGTTCTGCAGTTTATATTGACGTATAGTTGAGACGGGTGTCACTCGGTTGGCCCACGTATGTCGTAGCGTGCACTAGTGCTGGCTTGTGAGGCTGCACCGGCTTCATCTAATCGTGTGGTAAGCCCTTGCACCTGCAGACGATCTGCAGAGTCTCGGCTTGATGACTGATGGCGGGTCATAGACTCAAGCCCCGGGATTAACGAAGGAACGTACGCAGTCAGTGTGAGGCCGCTGGCTTGATCCATGTCACAGGACAGCTTATCGCCCGCCGATGCCGGCGTCATCACAGTGTGTACGTGTTGGCATAATTAGAACTCGGGTATTTTTAGTTTCTACGACAACAGACTGTGGCATATTGGACCGAATTGCAAAATTTTTGCTGTGTTCTTAGAGAAATGATTCTATTGTGTAACTTTTTGGATTAAGCTACGTTTAATGTCATCAGATCCACACTACCTGTAAAAATGTTTTATAATTCGCTTTCACATTATTTTAAGTGTAACAATGCAAAGTTCATACAAACAATGCAAACATTCTAAGCAGTAGCTTCTATCCCTCCCAAATCTGGAATCAAAATTGGGCGCATCTTTTCCCCAGTTTTGGGCTGAGGTTTCCCCAATTTCTGACTCAAGATTTTCCCTCCATTTTAGGCTTCTTTTTCCTTTAGGGAGAAAGTTTTGTTAAGAGTGTAGTTTGCCCAGTGAAAAATAATGCTAACTAAAAATAGGGGGAATTTTTGTTAAAGGTTCAGATTGAAAAATCGGAAAGAAATAAAAAATAGGGAAGAAGTTTTGTTAAGTGCGTAGATTGCCTAGTGAAAAATAAGGGGAAGTAAAAATAGGGGAAGAACTTTTTCTATTAAAAGTGCAAATTAAAAAAATAGGGGGAGGGAAATAAAAAAATAGAGGGGAAATTTTTGTTAAATGTGCAGATTTAAAAAATAAGAAAGGAATAAAAAATAGCGGGGAAGTTTTGTTAAAGGTGTAGATTGCTCAGTGAAAAATAGGGGGAAGTAAAAAATAGGGGGAAGTTTTGATCTAGTTTTAAACTCCTCCAACTATTTTTCACTGGGCGAAGCTTGCGCCCACCATGTATAGCAATAAAAGCTATCGATTCTAAAACGTAGCAACTGACAATGTGCATGATCATTGATCAGCTATTTATCGCATTCAGAAATGCTGGAAAGCTGGGTTTTTAAATTGCGTGTATTAATTGTCGAGATTATGCAAAATAAACATTATATTGACATGGGAAAAATTCATTTTTGTGTTTAACTGGCATGCAGAACCTTGCAATCTCGCTCGACCACTTTCATAGCAAGTGCTTGGTAAAAATTTTGAGAGAAAGAAAGAAATTAATATGAATACACGATACTGTTCATATGAACACGGAGTCTGCCCAATGCATTTTGATAGTTTACAGTATATGTCAGTATAAATATAATCAGTGAGCTGTTTAGACTGGTAAAAAAGTAAACAGTTTAATTTCAAATTGCACACCAGAAATGATGCTTTCATCCTTCTCAATTATTTTAACTAAACAATAAACATTGTCAGTCACGAGATCATTCGATTCGTCACTAGCGCTTTACTATAAATGGTTCATCGTCACATGCAAATCTGGCACCGTTATAGAGATATGGCTCCTCAAAGATAATGGGGTCGCGACCTTGACCTTTTGTGGTCACGTGACGTCATCGGTCACGTGACCATTTGACTCCCGAGGGTCGATTTCCTATCGGTGGTCCATAGTGACCACGCGCCTATCTTGCACCGTTATGGAGATGTGGCGCCTCAAAAATTGGATGCACGGACGTGGACACGGAAAGAAAAAATGAAGACGGGAAAGAGAAAAAGGAAGGGGAGGGAAAGGGAAGGGAAAGGGAAAGTGGAAAAGGAAAAAGATGAAAAAGGGGAAGGAGAAAAGGAATGAAAGATAAAGGGAAGGGGAAAGGAAAAGGAAATGGAAAAGGAAAGGAAAAGAAAAAAAGGGAAGGGGACGGGGAAGGAAAAGGGGAAAGGAAAAGGGAAGAAAAGGGGAAGGGAAGGTAAAGGGAAGGGAAAGCAGAAAAAGGGGAAGGGAAATGGGCAAAGAAAGGGAAAAGAGGAAGAGGAAAGGGCAAGGTAAAGAGGAAGGGGAAGAAAGATGGAAAAAAGAAAAGGGAAAAGGGGGGAAGGGGAAGGAGAAGGGGAAGGGAAAGGAAAGGTGGAAAGAAGAGAGCTTTAAAAAAGTTGCACGGACGGACGCACGGACGCACGAACACTCAGGTGATTCTATACTCTGTCCAATGCTATGCACAAAAACTGTTTCTATGCATGTACACTGTATATTTGATTTCCTTAAATGTCGACTAACTAAGTAACATTTTAAGTTTATTATTATTGATATGAATATTGTAGACTCCTTCTGTACAACTGATAATTAAAAAGCAAACACGAGTACAACTATTGTAACAACTACATAACATATAAACTTATTCTTAAAATTCAATAAAATACCGTACGCGCGTTGCTGGAACCCGAGTCATTTGATGGCGGAACCTTAATTAAAGTCACCTTAGTGTAGCACTGTTCATATCGTAATGGCAAAAATTTAGCAGAATATTCTGACGTAGGCCTAGATGGAGGTGGAAAGGTGTGCGGTAAATAGGACCGACAGCGATACTGACAACATGACGTGAGGTGTAATAGATGACCGCAGGTCGTCCGACGTACAATAATCATTAGGACGACGACGGACACCGTCAGCGCCAAACCCGGCAATTAGTCCGCTCAGCCATTCACTCGTCAGGAGGACCTCGGGGGAAGCTCCGCGGTGCTCGTCGTCGCAGGTGCGCGGCAGAGGCGCGTGTCATGACGAGTCCAAGTTAATCGCGCGGCAACGTCAATCGCGCCGTCGGGACTCAGAGTTGGGCGACAGTTGGGCGAGATGTAGCGGTCGGCTGGTGGCATCGTACACGCGCTCGTGGAGACGCATTTGCCGCCTGCATAACGGCCATTGCTTCCGCTATTGCACCGCGCTTCCGCCGTTGCCGCTCTACAGCATTGGGGGACGCTGAAAATGCGAGAAATGAAAATACGAGACATGAAAATGCGGCACCAAAAGTAAGGGGTGAAAATGGAAAAAGTGAGACATGAAAATGTAGGAAAGGAAAATGGGAGACATGAAAATGCGAGACATGAAAATGCGAGACATGAATATACGGGAAAATGAATATGCAGGTCAGACGTATGCTAAAAGTAATGTTTACAC
>Ga0209367_1002515_pt1 | contig 24253 bp, 23 predicted proteins | sample WorMetLIZISLAND2_FD_187412 | JGI IMG/M metagenome (GOLD analysis project Ga0209367, IMG submission 187412) | Marine gutless worms symbiont microbial communities from Max Planck institute for Marine Microbiology, Germany - Olavius geniculatus... ... | reverse complement strand
TATATATATATATACACACACACATATATACACAGTTGTTATGACCGACTGCGTATCGTTGTACATGTCGTCAATTTTACGAGGATATCTGTATATATTCTGAAAACATTGTTTGCCAATATCGACGATCCTGGCCAAACCGATTTAACCTGGCGAAAAATAGCTACATTGAATTAGCTAAAATCCATTGACAGCGTTCGAACATGATTGAAGAAAGTTGTGCTGCTATCCTATCACTAGATTCCGAGATGTGTAAATCAGACCAAAGCAGAGCGAATCAAATGAGCGATTGCTCAGAACTGGCTATTTTAAACACTGCAATACATACACCGACCGCTAAAGACCCCATATTTCGCATTGCTCACAGTCGTATTCTACTTTCGCTCGTCTTAAATGTACCGTAAAATGTACAGTATTGTGTAACATTTATTCACGTACCATATCGCATTACGTGAACTTGTGTGACATCGTATCTTGTATAGCACAGCCGTGAAATAATTTTTCTAATAAACATACTGTTTATTCTCAGAGGCCTATGTCATGAGTTTGTCGATAACAATCATGGACGACATAATGTGCCAAAACAACTTTTTTTTTAACAACTGAAAATGGTTGACGCTTGCCAGTATTTTTGTATTGGCTTTACAGAAAAGTCCTGTGTATAAGATGTCTTTTTCTTATGACGCGTTAGGCCTATATTTTTCCAGATGCTTAAACATTTTCGCATTATTTTTGGTGCCACCGTATACTCTATGCGAAAAATAAAGGCGTCCTAGATGCATAATAGCACCCTTAGCAGCGCCATGACAACGGACCTACAGCTGAAAGCTATGCAAGATAGACGCCTTCTGGTTGCATGGGAACGTACACAAACACTGAGGCCCAGGCGAAGGAGGCCTACTGATGCCCGATAACTCGTTGCTATTGTACACTATATCTTTTTTGTGCACTATTCTCTCTTTTATAAAGACCTAAAATGTGAACAGTTAATATTAATGCCACTTTGAATGCATAATAACCCGCGGTTATTATGTTAAGTTAAAGTTAACCCGCGGTTAACTAGTCATTACTTTCTGCTCTAGTTGTCGTTGAAAATTAAGAGATCAATTAGTTATTCAATGTTGTTGTTGATGAAAGATTTATTTAGGCCTCCTTCGTACAAATGTATCAGTATGTTACGCGTTGTTGAATATATAAGGTCATTATTTTTAATGGTCATGTATTTTTCTTTCGTTTTGTTAGTCACCTCAAGCGTATCAGTAGTACTGTATATAACATGACAGTTGGAGGGCGGTAGTAGAATGCGTAAATGCGAAAATGCAGGCCAGTAGTTAGCAGCATACACTCACTCATTGTCACGATATATACAGTTCGTTTTTAAAAGATGTTATGTTATGTAAGAGACAAATATTGTATTGCACCATATCTAAACAAATAATATTGTTAAATATTTATTTTATAAGCTAATGTGTTGAATAATGATTGACACATCACGAACTTAACCACAGTATATTTGTCGCCTTCTGGCTAATACTTGTTATTGCTGATATTAAACTATTACAACATACATTATTGAATGTCAATGAAATTTAATTAACGATCCGATAACACGTAGACGATATGTGCGTTTATTCGAGGCACGTATCTATTGCGATGTTATTATGGCACACTGGCAGCATCGTGGCCGGCCAATTGGAGAACGCTTAAGCCAAATATTAGGATTTCAAAAAATGAAATTTTGGTTTCGCAAATTTCATTTTTTTCGCAACCCACGGAAAGTGTAGGCTTTTTAATAGACAAGTGTTGCTAGTATCGCATTGGCTGGTCGTTCTGCTGCTAGGCTGCAGCGTACAGTTCTGCAGTTAAATTCAGCTGCTGTTGCTGATGGTAACCAGTCCGCGTCTGTATGGTGCATTGTATCGTACGAAATTTAAGATAATACAAATTACTTGTGAAAGTGATCTCTTCTTTTATATACAAAATAAATATTATTATTATAAATTCTAACGGTTTACCCCCTAAACCATCCCACAAACACCGGCAACACTACTGTAGAAATTTATTAATCTATGTCGATCAACAACTGAGCAATTGCTGTTTGTGCAAAAATTAAATATGGCGTACGCAGCCATCTAGAGTTTTATTTTTAGTCCGCCCGGAAGCGATAGCTTGCGGAGCGGACTTATGTTTTAGCCGTGATGTTTTATTTTTTTTGTCAACGCGAGATCTCCGAGATGCGTGGGCCGACCGGCGTGAAATTTTGCACGATGGTCAGTACTAGGCCCAATTTTATAATGTTGGTCTAAAAATTCGAGGGGCCTTCCCCAAAAAATTTCAGGGGCCCAAAACGTGCACAATTAAGCCCGATTTCGGACGACTTTGAAGTTCGGCGGCGAATATCTCCGAAAGGGATAAAGATATTCAAAATCGAATAGTCATTCCGTCTATCGCAATTCCTCCCGCGTTAGGCGAAACAAGTCCGTTAAAGTTCGGTCCAGTGACCTTAAAGATTTAGATGTGAAATCGTACCAAACTAAAGCGCATTTTTCGGAAGAACATATATCGGCCCCTAGGGGGTGCTGCGCCCCCAAATTTTTACACGCGCTAGAGAATGACTAAGTCTTACTAGCGCACTCCCCACGGGGGACGGGGGCCCCTTACAACTTTTTTCAAAGGGGGTCAAATATCGGCATAAAATGTAATAAATGAGCGCTTATAACTTCGGAGTTTGGGGGTATAGCCCGACGAAACTTTGGCACTTGACGCGCCTTTAGGTTGGAATGTTAACACAGGTACAATTTTGGGGGCACCGCTTCGTTAAAATTTTGGAGGGCAAAAAAAGCAAAAATCGGTGCGATTTACGACATTTTTCGAGTTTGAGCGCAAATACCTCTGAAACCAATGAAGATAGCGACAAAATCTAAACGGCGTTGACGAGAACGATACTTTCCCCGTTAAAAAAATAAAATTCTGTGAAATTCCGTTTACTACGAACAAAGTTATAAGCGCTCATGTTGACCTACCCTAAGTCGACAATGCGCGTTCGGCGTATGCCAATGCATTTGAGTTCGGGCCACGTGACTTTGATGCCGGGGAAATTTTATTTCTCTCCTAATTTCCCTTCAGTCGGACTTAGGGCGCCGGGCGGACTCACGTTGGGCTTTGCCTCAAATTTCTATTTTTTTTTTAAATTTTGGCATATATGTACGTAGGACTTCAATCATAAAACATCCGGCGATGTCATTTATATCTTCTCCCAACGACCCCTGTTGCCATGGCTACAAATTTTTCGACAAAATTGACTATAACTCGGTCACCGTAACAAAAAATAATTGCGCGTTGTTTTTACTTACTCTATAATTTTGGACCAGGCTATCCGAATTTTGGGACCAAACTAAGTATAACTCTTTTAACATGGAAAATAATTGCGCGCTGTTTTTACCAACGACCGCATTTTTGGGCTTGAGTTTGTAAGTCATGTATGACCAATTCGAAGACGGTTGATAATGACAGAGCCGTAGCAGTCCAGTGACAAACTGACACTGCGACCAACGACCGCTTGCACGCTGTAAAGTTTTTTTGATGTACACTAGTTCCACAGTTGTTGCCATTCTTTAATACACAAAAAGTTGACACAAGCTAACAAATCGCTAACTGGAAATCTGATGTTGGTGATGGCGACATTCAGTTCTGCCTTAGCAGTGATGTCAACATCTTTGTTTCCTCGGATACCCACGTAGCCGGAAATCTAGCAAAAAGTTATAAATTTACCACTGTTAGTTAGTTATTTGTAATTCTTCAAGATTTTTAAGATCAGTGGATTTTCGACTTTGCAGCTTTCAATTGCTTGTAAGCTAGACAAAACGTCCGAGACAATTACACAATCTTTGCTTCTTGCACGACGGATGATGTCTGCCGCCATGTCCAATGCATAAATTTCAGCAGTAAAAATACTAGCATTGTCAGGTAAGCGAACTGTTTTGACAGAGTTAGGAGCAACATCAGCGGCAACTGTTTTAATTCCCTCCTTGGACCCATTTGTGTAGATCTCCAGATGGTGTGAAAACTCCGACCGAAGCTCGAAGAATTCTGGGTTAGTAGTTGTTTTATCGTAACAGCATAAACTGAAGTTACAGTTAGGGCGATTGAGAAGCCAAGGTGGAATTGTGAAAACTGTTGTAGGTAAGACATTTTTTTTCTTAAAACCAATATTCTACAAGTTGTCTTCAACTCTAAAGCCCAGTGAACGAGTTTGGCTTGGCTTATTGTCAAACTGAGTTTTAAACTTTGAATTAAAAACAGCATTGTATGCCGGGTTATTTGTATTTGCACTGAACTTGAGGCAGTGTTATACAGTAAGGTTTTTACGTCTTAAAACTAGTGGAGGTTTAGTAGCCTGAACACATAAACTAACTGCTGGAAAAGTCCTAAATGCACCCAAACACAAGCGTAAAGCACGATTGTGAATGAAGTCCAATATCTTAAAGTAGGAAGGTCTAGCTAAACCATACACAATGCAGCCATAGTTTAACTTTGACCATTTTAGGGACCTGCAAAAGTGCAGAAGTGTTTGTTGACCTGCTTCCCAAGAATTGTTAGCAGTAACACGTTAGCAATTAACACTGTTAATTAGTTATTTGTGATCCTTCAGAACGGATGATGTCTGCCGCCATGTCCACGTAGCACATAATAAGACGTAGCAGATTTATAGCTTTCATACATTTTTCCTTGAGGTAGTAATAAAAATGAGGTATGAACGACAGCTTGCGATCAAACATCAGACCAAGAAATTTAGTTTTCTTAATGACTGGAATAGGCATACCATTGAGAGACAACTGTAAATCAAAATGTGGTTTTAGTAGACGACAAAAGTGAATACAAACTGTAAATACAAACTCGTGACCCCAAAATCTTTGAAGCCCCGTATCTCCGTATCCGTGCAAGATAGACGCATGGTCATTATTGACCACCAATAAAAAAGTGCCCACCACGAGTCCGATAATCACGTGATCGATGATGTCACGTGAACCCAAAAGGTCAAGGTCGTGACCCCAATATCTTTGGGGCCCCATAACGGTGCAAGAGAGATGCATGGTTACAATGGACCACCAATAGGAAACCACATATGCCGAGTCCAATGGTCACGTGACCGATGACGTCACGTGACCCCAAAAGGTCAAACTGGTGACCCCAAAATTTTTGAAGCCCCGTATCTCCATATCTGTGCAAGATAGATTCATGGTCATCATTGACCTCCAATAGGAAAGTGTTCTCGACGAGTCCGATGGTCACGTTCTGATGACGTCACGTGACCCCTTAAGATCAAAATCGTGACCCTCAAAATATTTAAGGTTCAGTGTGTTCATAGCCGTGTAAAGCAGATGGTTTATAATTGGCTATCAACATAAAAATTTTATTATGATAAAACAGCAAATATAAATGTACAAAACATCTTTTATACACTTGTTAACGGCGACATGCAATGAGTGACACATCAAAAACAGCAAAAATCATACAAAGGTGATATTATTCAACATCACATTGACAGTTAGGCGATGTGATGGTGAGTGATATCACTTTTTATGATTTTTGTTGTTTTCGATGTGTCACTCATTGCATGTCGCCGTTAACAAGTGTATAAACTGATGTTTTGTACATTTATATTAGAAATCATTAACACATAGAGAACACTCAACATTACGGCATATAGCTCTCACAATTGTGCTGATTTTTAATGCAAGCAGTGTAACTAAGAGGACGCTGTTTTGTGGTACACCAATTTCCTGATTAAACAGAGTAGACAGATGTGTTCCAAGTCGTACTTAGAACTGTCTGTTTTTGAGAAAGTTTCTAATAAATAAGAGTAATCTACCACAAAGACCTGCATCGAATAAATCTTTTATGATACCATATTTTTAAGTAGTGTTGTAAGCTTTCTTAAGATCAAAAAAAATATTGCAACAGCATGCTGTTTATTGACAAATGCCTCATGAACAAAAGTCTCCAAGCGAACAAGTTGATAAGTTGATCAGTTGTGATGCGTTGTTTCCTAAAACCACTTTAGACTGGTGTGATTAGTTGGAGTTTTTCTATATACCAGACGAGTCTGCTAAACCACCCACGAAGTCCATTTGTGCACCTGAAATTCCCTTTAAATTTCGTGTTGATCGAGTGCGTACTTTGCGAGATATCGCGATTCGAAAATTTCGCAAATTTGTCTTAAAATGCCTATTCAGGCCCCCATAGTCATGTTTTTGGGGAGTGTTGACCTCCAAGCATTATTTTTTTATCATCGAGACCCCAAAGCGCCTTACCTTACGAGAAAACACGCGTTTTGAGCCATAAACAGTCCTGATCGGTCTTCTTTTGTGACCTGTAGGCGTGAGCAGGAATACAAAAAAAGAACAAAAAGTAACGGAAAATACGCTCCCTCCGCAGACCCTCTTTGCGTCGTCCCACGTCAACCAAATTTTGCACGTGGGGTTTTATCCCAGATATCTTTCTTGACTTCAAGTTTCATTAAGATCGGTTGAAAAATGTGGGAGCTGTGGGGGTCGAAATTTTGGCTTTCCCATTGACTTGGCACATCGCTTATACAACAGCTTGTTGCTGTCGCACAAGCCGTGACAAAACAGCATTGCTCATATGCTAAAACTCTGCAGAATATTTGTGTTGGCTTTTAGATAAGCTTGTGTTGAAGAAAAGTAATTGTTTGAACATATTTTGTTCATGTGTATGTAGAGCTTCCGGATGTTGAAAGCAGTGATGACGGTGATGTTGACGATGATGCTGTATCTAAAGCTAGCTGCTCAGTTTCTATTAATCATGGTTAGTCTTTTTTGTAATAAGTCAAGGGCAAAATGGCAAAAAATCATATCTACAGTTGTTTATGGCAAAACATTTTAACTACAAGCTACAAAGTTCTTCAAAATGTTACTGAAATATTTAATTACTTGCAGTATTAAATATAGCAAGCAAATCGGTATGATTTATTAGCATACTTTACAAGAACATTAAAAACACCGGGAGAAAAATTTGAAAAAATAAATCCTGTAAACAGTTGTTTTTTGTTTTTTTTGGAATGTCATGGAAAACAAATAAGATGTTTTGCCATTTTATTCTTACAATGTTTTTTCGAAAATTTTTAATATTTTGTATAAGGTGTTTTAATGCAGTTATCATCATTTCAAACTCTTTATAAAAAGTAAAAAATCTACAAAAACAAAATGCTGTATAAAGCGTTAATTCATGTAATAACAAAACAACTTATACAAAAGAATAAATGGGGCTGACATAATACAACTGCTTTTTGATGCATCTTCGACTATAAGATAGACTTAAGCATATGCTGTGGTTTTTGTATAATTGGTCCATTTTTAAAGATTTTATTTAACTGAACATTTTTTGAAGTGTTAAATACAATAACTTGATTATAAATAGTAGTACAAACGTTTTCTTGGTAGCGAACATGTAGCCAACATACTATAATTTTTGGCAATATATTACCTTGTTGGCTTATTTGTTAGATTTTTTTGAATAAGAAAGTGCCAAATGAAAGTGCAGTGTGCATTTGCGTTTTTCTTACTTAGTTTTATTGTATTATGTGGCATGATTAAGCTAATGATTTTATTGTCTGCTTCAATGTTGTAGAGATTCCAATGGAAGAAGTTGATGGTGTTAGCGACAACACTGTTTTAGCGGCAGAGGCTGCAAAGGCACGCCAAAAACGCAAAATAAGCAATGGACTGACTAAGCTATAGGGGTAAATAGTTGCTTACGTTACGTGAGCTTGGCTGTAGTTAATGTGTTAATGGCGACTAGCTAAGATAATGGAAAAAGGCAAAATTCGACCCTTCACAGATCTGAAATCCTTTAACCGATCGTCACAAAAAATTTGAAACTGATGATTACGTCCGCGAGGCGACCCCCTGTGCAAAATTTCGTGCAAATCCGTCTACTGGGGGCTTTTCGGTAAAGGGGTGAAATATAACAAAAAAATTTTTATTTAAATTTCCCTTTTTAATGACACGCCTGCAAGTCGGACTACCCGACGGATTTTCACCCACGATGGCTCAAGCGACGCGGTCTCTCGTAATGGTGTGCATTTTAAGAGTAGAAAACTTAAAGTAAATATATTCAAACCCTGAAAAATTTTCTCATAGATGAAAAAGGGCTTAAAAACTTAAAAATTTTCGGCCAAAAACGATCCTGTATAAAATTCTCACCTATAAACGGCCCTTAATCGTCATCGTAGGCCCATAAAAGTATGGCCTCGGGAATTCCAAATATGTGGTTATTTTGGACCCTTTATGCACAGATCGCGTGACATGGGGCATGCGCAGTCAACGTTTTTGACCTTTAAAACACGCCTATGTATGAAATGTTTACCCGCAAACGGCCCTTAATGGTCATCGCAGCGCCATAAATGTTGTATAGTGAATAGGCAATATGGCCTTGGGAATTCAAAATATGTGGTCATTTTTGACACCCCCTACTTACAAGTCACGTGACACGGAGCATGCGCAGTGAACCTTTGGATTTAACATAAGCAAACGCAAGTTTAAGGCTTCGTATCTCCGTAACGGTGATAGATAGACGCATGGTTTCAATGGACCCTTAATGAGAAATCACATATGCCAAGTCTAATGACCGATGACGTTGCGTAAACAAAAAAAATCAAACTTGTAACTCCAAAGTCTTTGAAGTCTCGTATCTCCGTAACCGTGCAAGATATAAGCATGGTCATCATTAACCACCAAGTCGCCAAGTCCCATGGAAATCACATATGCCGTGTTCAATGGTCACGTGACGTCATCAGTCACGTGACCCCAAACGGTAAGACTTATGACCCCATAATCTTTGAGGCCTCGTATCTCCGTATCCGTGCAAGATAGACGAATGGTGATCATTGATCCTCAATAGGAAAGTGCCCACACCGAGTCTGTTGGTCGCGTAACCGATGACGTCACGTGACCTTTAAAGGTCAAAATCGTGATCCCAAAATATTGTATGTTCTGCCTCTTTATGGCCGTGGAAAACAGATAGTTTGTAATTGACCATGAACAAAAAAATTTTGTTTTTGTAAGAAAACAGCAAATATAAATGTACAAAACATCAGTTTATACGCTTGTTAACAACACATTGACAGTTAGGCAATGTGATGGTAATGAGCGATCTCACCTTGTTATGACTATTGCTGTTTTTTGATGCGTCAGTCATTGCATGTCGCCGTTAAGAAGTGTATAAACATGTTTTGTACATTTATAGACACTCATACACAAATTTTAATTAATGCCTAAAACGATGCGCGACAGCTAGCCAGTTTATACCGCGGCGATGGCTGCTGTTGCTGCGCCGTTTATGACAAAAAATTATGTAGTTTTATATTAGACTGGACCGCTAATCCCAGAAATCGACATTTAGTAAACAGCTTATTCAGAAGGTTTATTCATTCTCAGTAAAAATGACCTTTAACGATATTTAACGCGGCAGCAACGATCCTATCGCGCGTCACATAAGCATTGCTGAAATTATTTGTAACTTACATGAGCGCAGTCTCCCATAACTTTTCAGTGATGTATTCGTCGCAGTTTGAGTTTTCAAAAGACAGGTAGAACTTGTAATCTTTTTCAAGCATTGCTAGACACTTCGCATGCCGAGATCCCGGGCACGACAACTTGCCGCAACGGCCGTATATATGAACCTAAATGCAATCAACACAAAGTAGCGTAATGCATTTGTAAACATTTTGAAACGCATATGTCGATCAATATGACAGGTACGGGACATTTTCCCCAGACATGTTTTTTCTCGGATGTTTCCCCGTCCGTGAAACTGGGACCCATCTGGTATAGTCAATCATTTTTGACGGTTTGGTGACACTTAATCACCTGACATTTAATCACGCGACAGTTAATCACCGACATATAATCACTTGGTCAGTTAATAACGCGTCATATAATCACCCGACAGTTAATCACGTAGACATTACATCACGCGACAGTGAATCACCGACCTGTGATCGATTGTGCATTTTTAAACATGCCTATAAAGACAGAGAATGGCCAGGACGTGCATAGTGAACACTACGACTCAGCCATATTTCCCATACAAACGTGGACTTATTATGAAGCGCGGGCAGGGGGTATTGCAAGCAGAACAAAATGCAGTTGAAGGTTGGCATTTTGGTCTGCAGACACTTTTTTGTTGTCACCATCCAACATTGTGGACTTTCGTGCAAGGTATCAAAAAAGATCTTCAAATACAACATTTATCGTTTCTACAAAAAATTGCTAGTGTACAACCTTCTGTCGCTTACATGGATGTGACGCAGTAAATAAAGACAAATGCCCAGACCTTCTGTCCCAAAGCGATTGATTGTGTCAAGTTGTTAACGTGTCCGTGAACATTCATGTTTTTATAGGATTTTGTATGTGTAATTGTGGTTATGTCGTGTGATGATTGTTAAGTGATTATGTGTCGGTGATTAACTGTCGCGTGATGAAATGTCTAAGTGTTCAACTGTCGGGTAATTAAATGTCTACGTGTTTAACTGTCGGGTGATTATATGTCGGTGATTAATTGTCGCGTGATTACCTGTCGCGTGATGAAGTGTCCGTACAGATCTAAAGGATGCGGCGAAAAGAGGAGCTCCCTAAACAGTTTGTGTCACAGCGTTACAGCTTCGACACTGCGAGCTCGTGTTTACTACAGCTCATAGCTTGGAAAAAAAATCAAACGCACAACTAGCGGTCAAATCTCACGGTTTTCTTTACGAATAAATCAAAGATAGACAGACACACAGAAACACTATAAGAACGCGACAAAAGAAAATGATTAATACAGCAGGACGAAAATATCTAACTAATTTTTTAATTTTTACAAATAATAATAGTGGAAAAGAGATTAAAAGTTTATCAGATAATAATACAGGGGAACACCAAAAAACTTATCTACTGACAATATATACGCGCACCTACAACAAGCATGTATCAGCGACAGGACAGGTTTTTAACACAGATCAGACCGTTCAGCGAAATAGCAAACTTTCAGCGATGACTACAGTTATACAGTTCAGATTAATTGTAACAGCAGGTTTCGCACCAAACAGTGGCTTTCACAGTTCGAACAAATAGACGGCCAAATTTACGCCACAAAATATACAATTTTACGGACTACACACTTGGCAAAAGAAAGACAACTCACGGTACAGATAACAGAGGGTTCAAGGGTCGGCGGATCCTTCCGACGACGGCAGCAATAAGAAAAGTTCGCAGTGGCACCAGTACGAGATAGAGCAGCGACGACGGGACAAGTAGCGGTTTCCCGGACGACGCTCAGCTTCCACTGGACGTTGTAGGTGACGTCACACTCCCAGTTCAACAATGATACTCCGCTCTTGGCTCAACCGATTGCTGACGTTTCGGTCACAGCTCCACCGGTGATTCTTCGCTCCTGGCTTCACCAGACCAGACCGGACCGTACCGGTGATACTCCGCTCTCAGCTCAACCAGACCGCCTAACAAATGAGCGCATAACAATAACTCATTCTGTCGCTACACAATACCTAAATTACGGTTACAGCATAGGTGACTGCAACCAAAAAAAACAAAATTAACGGATAAACAGCTAAGTTACGTTTACTGCCAGAAACACATTACACATGGCTTATACAGCCTATACGCGAGCTAGGCACGTATACAACCTCAAAATACATCTATAACCCAATGGATTAGTACACCAAACGAACCGTACTCTAGCGGCTTTATTTACTAGACAGCCGTCTAGTTATTAACAGTAAACAAACATCTTATATATATAACGCAACAAAATACAAAACAACTCAGCTTACCGCTTAACAGCGGCTTCGCGATCACAAAACGAATTCGACCAGAGCACACAGCTTCCTGGTAGTTCGACGCTCGTCCCAGAATCACAGGCGTCGAAGCTAACAGTTTAGTGCCGGATACACCGCGGCCAACTGGCTTACAAAAACGCCATAACACATGGCCTCGCATGGCTGTATTAACAACAGCGAACAGTTCGCACGTAACTCTCAGTAGCGATTGACCGGCAGATTAATCCCGCTGTTGTCTAGTGGCCTAGTTTTGCCGCGCAATCGACAACTCGACCAACTGTTGGCCCAAGTACATCGGATGATCGTACCATATAACACGTGTCACGCGGACCTATCTACGGGTGTACAGAAAACACACCTGGAAACGAGCAGCTATACGAGTGCGCAAAAATACAAAGTAATACGCAAATACCCAAAATAGACACACCGCGTAAAGATAATTAACGTGAAATATTCCACGCGTCGCACTTAACTAATACAAAGGGTCTTTAAGTAAAACTCAACCGTGACAATGGCCCCCTCCCAGACAAAAGCAGGGTCTTTCGTTCAAAACACGGTTGAGGGAGTTGCTTAAGTTATTTATCCATCGGATTGCGGCTAAGACAATCCGCTGCGACTTTCTCACAACCGCGAATAGCTACAAATAATGTTGTTCTTCGAGCTATTAGATAAACTTTCGACATCGCCAACCGACAGAGACAATGTTAACCATGGTGGTGACGATGAATTAATCAAAGTGCATACGCAGCGCAACGAACTACCAACGAACAAACGAACGAACAAATGACAACACACAATGTCACAGTGGTTCAGACAGATGGACGCGCTATTAACGTGCACGAATCAAGTCCATGTGTGTGTCCACAAACCTGTCTGACAACAGGAATTGCTAATGGCCAGACGCCAATGTTTTACGCAAATCTATTGACTGTCCCTGGTCTTTGTTAAACTGAAACAGCGTCCGCTTAGCTTCATTCATTAGAGATGACTTACGAGGTTTTTCCAGTGTCAAAGATACTCGAGTTTCTTTCTGTGTGCATGACAGTGTTCACCGGATCTTTAACGGTGCGCGGCAGCAGCTTCAGCTTGGGCTGCACTGTAGCCGATTTAGGAGAAGGTTCACGTAGGTTCAAGTTAGGTTGTCGTCTTTTGTTGTTGTTACGTGGCGGCCGACCTTTACTGATGGTTCGCTGGCATACATCACATGAGTGACAGAACCGCGTGATGTTCCCGTATATGTCTGGCCACCAGAAACTTGCAACGACTCGCTCATGCGCTCGATGGCTACCTTGATGTCCACTCATAACTCCAGCGTGAGCAAGCGTCGGAACCCGCTGACGAAATTTCGTTGGTAGTGCTAACTGTTTCTTGCTCTGACCACGACGGTTCGTCTTGATTCTGTATAGAAACCCATTACTTATTTTGTATTGTGGATCCGTTTTTTGTTGGGCAGACTCTAAAGCCCGACGAAGACTTTCGTCTTCTCCCTGGAGCGTCATAACCAGCAATATCCTCAGATTCCAAGTCGATTAGTGGAGTGACCAACGGTGTCATTCCTCTGTAAGTCAGAACTTTGGTCTGACTACGGGTCTGAACTGCCTATGTCTTTTGTGGGACAGACTGTGGGTCTGCGGCACCCTAAATATTCCCAATGATCAAATCGTGTATCGGATTTTTCATGCACACAACCATCACTGTTCCCGAAAAGTACCGAGTTTCGATTTCGACATTTGCAAACAAGTAATTTGAGCAAAGCTCACGAGACGCGCGAAAGCCTATAGCAGTTCCTCTTTGCAAACTGTCAGTCTGTTTCCAGCTTTTTTGTCGCAGTTCATTCTTGGATTTTGCAAAAATTAATAATAAACAGCATGTCTGTACCTATTTCCAGTCGTTTTCACGCCACACAAAATAACTGCTGTAAAATAAACACTTTTTAGGAGGGGTAGCCGTCTTTGACGCCCGCCTGCGCCGGGCTCCATGAACCTAAAGGATCGGGCTTTAAACTTCTAAAATCTACGTTTAATGCTAAAAATTTCATACGCAGGTTGTCTTGGTCTAACTCCAGCCATTTCGTCGCAATTCAGTATTGAAATGTGCGCAGCATCCAAATATTGCGAAAAATTTACTAAAAACCCCTTTTGGGAAGGCTCAAGGTCATTCAAAGTCATTAATGTTGAGAAATTTAAAAAGCCTGTCACCAATGCTTGTTATGATAAGCAGCATGTCTGTGCCTATCTGCAACGATGTTCACGCTACACGAGATAATTGCGGTAAAATAACCACTTTTTAGGAGGGTAGTTGTCTTTGACGCTCGCCTGCGCCGGCCTCCTTGAACCTAGGGGGTCGGGACCTAAACTGCTAAAATCTACCTTGAATGCTGAAAATTTCATATGCAGGTTGTCTTGGTCTATCTCCAGCCATTTCGTCGCAATTTAGTGTTGAAATGTGCGCTGTATCCAAAAATTGCGAAAAATTCACTAAAAACCCCTTTTGGGAAAGTTCAAGGTCATTCAAGGTTATCGATGTCATAAATTTCAAAAGCCTATCACCAGTGCTTGTTAAGATAAGCAGCATTTATGTACCTATCTGTAACCGTTTTTACAAAATTCAAGTCAATAACGGCAAAATGACGTCTTTTTAAGGGGGTACCCCTCTTTGACGCCCTCGTTTGAGGGGAACCCCTGCACCCAGTGGCACAAAATTTTGTCACGATAAACTAGACACCTTGTGGCAGCCAAGGTGAAGATCTTGTAATTCTAGGTTGCACCGTTTTGTTACAGATTACGAGTGTGACAGACGTACGGACAGACAGACAGACAGACGGACAGACGCCCAGACGATGGCAAAGACGCGCGAAGCATTCTGCTTTTTCGCGTAATAATGTTCGTCGAACCGTGTTATCAATAAGGATACATCGCTTTTCCTGACAGGTTAACTTTTGATCTGGGACTAATGAACGGCGAACCATTACGGTGGAGCATCCCGTGTCTCGCATCACACTAACTGGCTTGCCTTCGACAGTACCATCAGCGACTGGCATCTGTTGTGCCTTGTTCTGTAATTGACAGGCGTCGGCAATAACGGAGTGGTGTAGCTTACACTACTGACAGATAGCGATCAGTGCTTGGCAATGGTGTGAAGGTGTAGATATGTTGAGACACTGCGGGCAATCGACTCTAGTATGTTGTCGGCATGACACACGTGGTCTTCTGTTTCTAGCAGGAAGTTTCCTTGTCATCGGCTGCCACGCTGCAGCTTTCAACATAGTATCTTTTGAGTCCCCGATTTTCTTCAAGTATTTCCTAAAAATTCAACAAGTCTTTGTTCGAACACCTTACACTGATTCTCGGATTCTTCCTCTCGTTCCGGTTGGTTCCGAACCAAAGCGGCCATCTTTAGTCCTATCTTGCAATTTCGAGCGTAATGTCCAGGTCGATCACATATAAAGCACTTTCCACCGGGTCTTGGTTGCTGTTAAGCCTGTCTTAATGGTCTAGGCTGCTGTGAAGTTTGACCATATTTTTTGGGTTGTGACTGCTGTGGAGGGACGACATTCGGATTATTCCTGAGCCTTTTAGGTGATAATTACTTAAAACACTGGCGTTGCAAATGCTTAAATCTATTGCAGTTGTGACACTGTCGCATTTCGGATCGCAAACTTCGAATGTTGGAAAGTTTCGGGTTAATACCGAAGACGACATTAGTGGCACGAGCTTCCACGTAGTTCTCAGCTTTTTCTCCAAGTTTTTTAATGGACTTTGGCTTTCTTTCCTTTAAGTGCATGACCATTTCCTTGGGACGTACGCTGAAATACTGCTCCGGGACAATCAACGTTTTCAATTTATCGAAGGTCTTTTCCGCTTTTGCTAACTCGATCCAACTCTGGAGGTAGTTATCGATTTTGGTCAGGAATTGAGTTGGAGTCTCTCCGGGTTCTGGCTTAGCTGAACGGAAACGTCTCTTGAATCCGTCGGCTGACAGCTGGTATCGCTTAAGAAGGGCGGCCTTCAATTGATCGTAGTTGTTGGCTTGCTCCGCAGGTAGCATGGAGTACACATTCAGGGCACGACCTTTTAGCAGAGCCGAAATATACAAAGCCCAGTCTATCCTATTCCATCGCTGGCATGCAGCAACCCTTTCAAAGCGACCCAAGTAGCTATACATAAAATCTCGTTTTTCATCGAAGTACGGCATCTTTGGAGCTTTACCACTGCTTCGGCCTAATGAATGTAGACCCACGTCATCTGTACTGACTCGGCTCACATCAGCAATCTGCGCGGCTTTCTTCTGCATCTGCGTAAGGTCAGCAGCTTCATTTCCAGTTTCCCTGTGAGTCACACCGTATTGGACTTGAGGTGGAGGAATCATGTATTCTCTCTCATGAGATGGCATTTGTCTCTCATACTTTTCCAATTTACTTTTGTGTTTCTTACGTTTTTCCTTTTGACGTTGTTGCGAGGTAAGCTTGGACCGTTTTAGCTCTTGCTCAAAGACCAGTTTAGCTTTCTGTAATTCGTTTTGCCTTTGTCTATTTTTTGTTTTTTTTTCGGCTTGGAGTAAAGTAGCTTTTTCAAGTCTTCTAGATAACGCTCCACAGAAACACCTAGTTTTGGGGTACGTCATGCTGCTGTCCCTCCCACGATTTTTTGAAAATACACAGGGGACCATGAGACATACGAACAAAGAGTAAAAAATGAGGTAAATACCCAGTATTAGAGTTTGAAACCTCACGCAAATTCAGACCAAATATGGAATGACCAAATGCCACTGGCGTCCATAGTCACGCATCGCAAAGTGTAGCATTTGCTTGAAAGTACCATTAAACCTTTCAACAACACGAGAAGCTGATAGAGGCAGAGGTAAATTAAACCAAGGAGAAACATCTAGTCGAAACAAGAATTCTTTCTTCAGTTGGCTACAGAAATTTGTTTCACGGCCAGATACAATAACCTCTGCTAGTCCTACTACCATGAAGAGTTTTACTAAAGAGTCACAAACCGCCCTGGCAGTTAAGTTTCGTAACAAGAAAACATTGGGCCAACGTGTACAATCATCAGTAACATAAAGTGCATAGCGATGTTGTTTGGAAGAAGCTGGTTCAATAGGACCGACACAATCCATATGACACATAGTGAAAGGCAAAGTAGGTCTTACCATGGGTGAGATATGATCACGACCAGTCTTTCTCGCCCTAGCGTGCAATTGACATAATTTGCACGAACCGCAGTATTGGTAAACATGCCTTTTTATATCCGGCCAATAAAAGAACGATTTTATGCGCTGCAAGGTTTTTTATTAGCTAAGTGGTTAGACTTATGTGCCAACTGCATTACCGTATCACGTTGTCCCACGGAAACACGCAACTGCTTTGCAGTATGACCACACACTTTATTATTGTAATAGAGAATACCGTTTTCTACTATCATACCTTCCTTGTGTTGATCAGCCAATCGCCAACATGACTGAAGGCTCTGGTCTGACTCTTGTTCGGCCATTAATGCTTGTGTGTCACCCCTATCACTGTTGGCAGGAGTGTACAGGGGGATTGTCTACATTGTCAACAACGTTTTCGCCCCCACCGGTAGTAGTTTCATTTGTATCAGTATCTAATGTAACGTTAGCATAATCCTCAATTACACTGTTGTTAGCGATGGTTAGAGCGGGCTCACGAGGAGTGGTACCCGACTTGCTTAGACTACCTACGTGTAACTCTGTCGCAACATCAGTTGGGATAGTGACGTCACAATCTGGCGCCATCAATTCAGTCACCGCAAACATCACTGGGATCGAAGGTGTGTGATATGACTCAGTACCCCCGAGGTCGTTACCAGACTTATGGCTTTTTCTAACCTGCAAGGCCACAAAGTCGGCGGTTACAAAGTTACCAAAGATTCCCTAAATTTTGATCTGTTTAAACGTAAAAGCCTATAACTGTAATATGGTTTCTCGACGGATTACCGGAATCTATGATCCCGAGTCTGCCAATGTCATCACTGGTTCTGGCTTACCATCAATTAAAATTTTGAAATGTGTCAGTGCAGAAATACGCACTCCACCGACCTCTCCTGCTCGATCTATAGTCTTGGCCCACAAACTTTGGGCGTCTTGTATTTCTTTTTTAGACCTTTATACCAATGGCGAAATATATGGACCAAAGTTCAACGATTTCGAGAAAATCGGGACCAAAGTTCAAAATTTGATCACCCAATAACTTTTTTGTTTCTGAACTTTGGCCCACAAAATTTTGGTGGCTTGTAGCCCTTTCCGAAGTCATTCCAAAAACGTCAAAATATGTAGACCAAAGTTCACCAATTTTGAGAAAATTGAAATTTTCGTCAAAATTTGACCCACCATAACTTTTTGGATTTTAAACTTTGGCCCACAAACTTCGGGCGCCTTGTAGTACTTCTCGAGCGCTTTCCAACGAGTCTAAAATATGTGGACCAAAGTTCACCAGTTTCGAGAAAATCGGAACTAAACTTCAAATTTTGACCTTCAATATCTGCTCCCCCAATGGGTTTTGGGCGGCAATTTTGTCACTGTACGATAGGGGGCCTTTATCAGCTTGCTGTGCTCGATGTACGAGCGTAGGCGGCTTTATGAACTAAGCATCGATAACCCTTTCTGTTTTCAGCTTGTCTTACCATTTCAACCAGGCTCCTGTCGCCCCACTGAAGGATATCGTCGATCCATTGCTTTTTCTAGCCTCCTTGTCGACGTTTTCCGGGCATGATGCCAAGCATAATATTTTTTTCCAAGCTCTCGAGTCGCGTTGTGTGACCGAAGTATTTCAGTTTGCGTGATTTCACTTGCCCCAACAAGCCCCTGTCTTGGCCCACCCTTCGTACAACCTCCTCGTTCGTCACATGCTCCATGTAAGAAATGCGCATGGCACGTCTGTAACATTGCATCTCAAACGCCTCTACATTTTCGCCTAATTCTTTGTTCAGTGTCCATGCCTTCGAGCCGTACGTGACGATAGGCCAAATTAGAGCTTTGATGAGTCAAGCTTTCAGTTTATTGCTCACTGTACGTGTCTTCCAAATTGGAACTAGCTCGCCCAGTCTCTGCCTCGCGATTCCAAGTCGCGACTTAATTTTTGACTTGATTTTCTCGTCACATGACGCTTCGGAGTTGAACCTTGCACCAAGATATTTGAACGACTTGGTTTCACTCAGGGTGTATCCAGCTACCGTCACAGTTATTGGTTTCGGATCATCACAAACTTTTATTACTTCAGTCTTCTTTCCATTTATTTTCATGCCCAGTTCAGTAGCCGCCTCTCGCAAGCGGTTGACTAAATCCTGTAATTCTTCTTCTGTACTGGCGATTAGTACAATATTATCTGCATACCGGAGATTGGTGATGCACCTTCCACCAATCTTGAACTCTCTATCGAAACCGTCAAGTGCTTTGCGCATTAACAACTCAGCCATCAGGTTAAAAAGGTAAGGGGACAGAATGCACCGCTGTCTCACTCTTTGCTTGGATTAGAACCAACCACTTGTCTCTCCATGAACACGGACATTTGATTTCTGATTTTCGTATAGCGCTCGTATGAGGGCGACGAGATGTTTCGCGAATCTCATGTCCACCATCACTTTTCACAGTTTTTTGTGGTTTACTTTGTCAAAGGCTTTTTCGAAGTCTACGAAACACATGTACAACGGCTGCCGTCGGGACCGAGCTTTTTCTGTGAGGATTCTGAGGCTGCAAAGGTGATTGTGCGTACCCCGCTGTGGCCTGAAACCTGCTTGTTTCTCAGCCACTTCGAATTCCGTTTTGGGTGAGATCCTTTCGAGGATAACCTTCAGTAGTATCTTGCTTGCATGAGATATCAGAGATATCGTTCTATAGTTTGCGCATACTGAAGGGTCACTTTTCTTGTAGAGTGGCACAAACGTCGACTGGGTCTAATCGTCTGACCACTTTCCTGTTTCCCAAACGCATACAATGATCCGATGCATTGCTTTAACCACAGAATCCTCTCCCAGCTTGAGTAACTCGATTGGTATGCCGTCCGGTCTTGCCGCTTTCCCGCTCTTTGTGGATTCGAGTGCCTTTTTCACTTCCTCTACTGTTGAAACCGGTTCTGCTGGACCACGTTCCAAGTCGCATGTGTCATTGTCAGTGTTGGTGTACAGGGTCTCGCAATACTCTCGCCACCTTTCCAATATGTCAGCGCTCTCTGTCAGTGTGCCAGCATTTTGGTCCGATATCACTTTGACTTTGGGACATGCTTTCTTTGTCAATCGATCAACTTTTTGAAACAAGTCTTTTGACTTGTTTTTTTGCCAGTTTCCTTGATTTCCTCACATATTCCCTTCAAGTGGTCGGCTCTATCCTGCCTGAGTTTTGCGCGTACTTGACGTTTTAGTTCCCTGTATTTTGGCCCGTTTCTGAGACAATTGCGTTTCTCTTCAATCAAGGCAAAAGTCTCGAGCTTGATCCACTCTTTCTTCACGGTCCGGACTTGTTTGCTTAGAGTCCTTTCCGCCGTTTCTGTTAGAATGGCTTTCAGCTGGTTCCATTGCGCGTTTGCGTCAACACAGTTTGATGGGTCGGCTGCATCCGTAGTATCCAACAGTTGAAACCGGTTATGCAGCTCAAGCTAAAACCGCTCCGCTTGAGAAAAGTCAAAGCAAGGTTGTGCCTTGCTTTTCCTTATTTTGTGCAGTTTCAGCTTGAATTTCAGCCGGACCAGCATGTGATTCGTGGCAGCATCCGCACTTGGACATGACTTGTTTTTGGTCACACTCGTCTTAAATTGATCTTGCACCAGTACTTAATCGATTTGATTCCGGCAGGCACCCCCCGGAGCGCACCAGGCGTACTGATGTCTCGGGCGCTGTCTGACCATAGCATTGGTAGCTAGTAAGCCGGTTGCCTGGGCAAACTCGACCAGGCGTTCTCCATTGTCATTCCTGACCCCCAGCCCGAATTTGCCGACCGGTGCTTCTTCACCGATTTTGGCATTGAAATCACCACCCACCAGGACAATGTCCTGCTTCGGTGCCTGGCTATACACTTGCTGCAAGCTCGTGTAAAAGCCATTCTTCTCTTGGTCAGTCGCCTGGTTCGTCGGAGCGTACACTTGGATCAATGTCACATTCCATGGTTTAGCAGCGAGTAGGACGGTTAGCAGACGTTCTGAAATCGGGTTGTACCCGAGCATGGAAACCGATGTCTGCTTGTCGAGGATCATTTCGACTCCTGCTTCATGCTTTCTTTCACTATCCGAGTATATGATCGTACTCCCATTATCTGTCACAAAGTGACCTTTACCAGTCCAGCGTACTTTCGACAAACCGAGACAACTGATACTCAACTTTGTCATCTCGTTTTCAACAATTTCCACCTTGCCATCGGTGGTCATTGTTCTCACATTCCAGGTGCCAAACTGGATCGGCTTTCACAATTGTCGCTTGTCGTCCCGAGGCCTGGGACAGGTTGGCTTTCGCTTGTTGACGACCCCGGTAGCCAACCTGGTACTACCGTTGCCGGTAACGACCCCACGCTGGCGACCACACGGCCGAGCACCGATGCCTCTGGAGACCCTGTCCCTGCCGGTTCCGACCGTGTAGGATGCGTGGTTCCGTTTTGCTTGTATCGTTAATGTGCTCATTTCATAAAGTGTTCTTGAGAGACTGGGGGCCATATGGGGAGTAAGTTTCTCATACTTTTCTCCTCGGCCTTTGTGAGCCCGCTTGGCTACTGTGGTGAGATCCCACCTCCCCACCGTTATGGTTTTGAGGCTGGTACCGATACTCCTGCATAAGCTAGTCGTACGGTCTTCCTTCTTTGAGTAGTGCTTGGGTGGCCTTTTACAGCCTGTGAGAGCCACTTCGGCTGCTTGGGAAAATCCCACCTTTCCCAGTCGTGTGTCTGTCTGGTGCTGGCTGCTCGTGTTGCCTTAGCGTTTGCTATGAGGTTGGTACTGATACTTCTGCTGTCGCTAGACGTACAGTTTTTTTTCCTCATTAAACGTGTTGGCTTGCTGCTTTTGCCAGAAGATTTGGGCATGCATCTGGAACCCTGGCTTCGCGCCTTTTGAGATTGGTACCAATACTCCTGCTGTAGCTAGTCGTATGGTCTTCTCTTCTCAGTTGGCGTTCTTTCAGGGCGACCTGAGTTTTTCCCAGCTGTTGGTCTGCGGCTGCTTATTTGACAAACTGAGTTACCCCAATCCGCTTATCTCGCAGCTGACCTTTGTTGCCAGAGGTCATTCCACTCTCCGCCACCTGTGGACGCGTTGAGTGGCAGTACAGCTCTGCCTCCGGATTCGTGTGGTTGCGAGAAGTTGGTTTCAATACTCCTGCGGTGAGTCGTACGGACTTCCCTCTTTTTTTGGCAAGTTGCAACCATACTTTCCCCTAAACCCAATAGACAATAGGCCTTAGCCCCTGCTTAAGTTCCAAAATTGGGGGTCCTAGCCCCATCCCCCAATTTTTGGGGATTTTTTTTAATTTTTTGTGTTTTTTTACGAATTTTGACAATTTGGCGCTTTCTAGCAAACGTTTCTGCCCCAGGAGATTACTCGTGATGCTAAATTTTTAGCGCTCGGCATTACCCCCTTCGATTCCGATTACGCAGAATGTGGAGGAATATTCCGTCAGATACTCGATTCCGTTATTGTCTTTTTTGGGCCGCGCATTTCTTCTTGTATTAGCAGAGGGTGTCCTAAGTTGATTTAAAGCAAAATTTTTGTTTTTGAACTTAGGCCCACAAAATTTAATGGGCTTGTAGCCCTGCTCAAGGGCTTTCCAAGAATGTTGAAAAAGTGGGCCAATGTTCAACAGTTTCGGGCAAAAGTGGACCAAAGTTCAAATTTTGACCTTCAATATCTTCTCCCCAGGGGGTTTTGGAGCGCAATTGTGGCATGAAGCGATAGGGGGCCTTAGGTCCTACTTTAGTTCCAAAATTGAGGAACTTAATTCCAAATTGCAATTTTTGCGAAAATTTTTTTCGAATTTTGGGATTTTTTAAATTTGACCACTGGATTCTCGAGTTAGCTGACGTACAAGTTTTTTTTTTAATTTTGCACGTTGTTAGAACGTCCAGAGTAATTGTAAAAACGAAAAAAAATTGGGGTCAATTGTGTCATTTTTGACCTAGGGGCCCCCAAACTGACCCACCCCCCATAATTTTAAGGTTTTGGCTCATAACTTTGTTGTTTTTAAACTTTGGTCCACAAAATTTTGAGGTGTCGTAGATCGTTTGCGGATCTTTCCAAAAGTGCCAAAAAATGTGGACCAAAGTTTACTGGTTTCAAAAAAAATCGGGACCGAAGTTTAAAATTTGACCGCTCAAGAACTTTCTTGTTTGTGAACTTTGGCCTACAAATCTTTTGCGGCCTTGTAGCACTTTCCTAGCGCTTTCTAACAATTCCAAAATATGTAAACCAAAATTTACCAGTTTCGAGAAAACCGGGACCAAATTTTAAAATTTGATCACCCAGTAACTTTTTTGTTTCTGAGCTTTGGCCCACAAAATTTTGGTGGCTTGTAGCCCTTTCCGAGGGCTTTCAAAAACGTCGAAATATGTGGACCAAAATTCACCAATTTCGAGAAAATTAAAATTATCTTTAAAATTTGACCCACCATAACTTTGTTGTTTTTGAACTTTGGCCCACAAACTTTGGGCCTTTTGTATTTTTTTTTCCAGATCTTTACACAAATAACAAAATATGTGGACCAAATTTTGTCACAGCACAATAGGGGGCCTTAGCCTCTGCTTAAGTTCTAAAATTGGGGGACTTAGCCCCATTTCCCAATTTTTGGGGAATTTTTTTTCGAAATTTTGGTGTTTTTTTGCGAATTTTGACAATTTGGCGCTTCCTAGCGAACGCTTTTGCCCTTGGAGATTACTCCTAATGCTAAATTTTTGCCGAACGGCATTACCCCCTTCGATTTCGATCACGCACAGTGCTGTGGAGTGGCAACATTCGCATTTATCCTGAGCCCTCGACGTGATAATGAGTTAGGACACTAATGTTGCAAATGTTCAAATCCATGGCAGTTACGACACTGTCGCATCCCAGATCGCAAACTTCGAATGTTGGAATGTTTCTGGTCAATACCGAAGACGACATCAGTGGCTTGAGCTTCCACGTAGTTCGCAGCTTTTTCTTTAACTGCCTGAATGGATTTTGGTTTTTTTTCTTCAAGTGCAAGGCCATGTCTTTGGGACATACGCACAAACATTTTTTGTCGTTTAATAATTTTAAAATAATTTTACCATTTCATAGTACTTTAACTTTTAAGTTTGTTTGTTCACAAATTAAGGTTAGACCGGTTATTTAACCCGTTTTTGCCCAGTGTTCCAATATTGGAACACTACATAAACTTGTTACTTATTTACTTGAAACCAGCTGTGTTACAACAGGATCATACCCAT
>Ga0209367_1002514_pt1 | contig 24253 bp, 14 predicted proteins | sample WorMetLIZISLAND2_FD_187412 | JGI IMG/M metagenome (GOLD analysis project Ga0209367, IMG submission 187412) | Marine gutless worms symbiont microbial communities from Max Planck institute for Marine Microbiology, Germany - Olavius geniculatus... ... | reverse complement strand
ACGTAGGCCTTTTCGTTTTCCCTCTAGGTGGAGGCACGCTGGCTTTCGGGTACGGTCGGCCCACCCAAGCAACAGCTGGGATTCTTGAAATTGGTCCACGGAGTGCTCGTGTCCCAGCGACCCTTCCTGCCAAGTTTGGTCTTCCTAGGCCTTTTCGTTTTTTCTCTAGGTGGAGGCACGGGACGGACAGACGGACAGACGGACAGCATCGATACATAATGGGGCCTCCTTCTAGGAAGGACGGCCCCATAATAAGCTTCGCAAAACTTAACTGGAAAGTTTACAGTGTCTATAGTGGCGTCGTGGCACTGGCAAGAAAGAAGCCGGAAGGAGGCAGGTCCCCCTACACTGACAGCCCAAAACTTAAAGGGAAAAGGAAGAAAACTGCCCCCCCCCAAAAAAAAAAATTAGGCTATCGGGAAATTGTCGAAAAAAGTTGACTAAAATGCCAAATTTAGAACTAAAAGCCCTCATTTTGAAAACATTTAGGAAAAATAGAGGCCTATTAAAATTTTAAGCACCCCGGGGCCATACTGGCCATCCTGTTGAAAATTTGTAGCCTCAGAGGGAAAATCGCGGCTTCCTGCCACGCCTGTACTTTTTAACTGCGCGACACCGCTGATAGTGAGTATACCCGGACGGCGTCTGACGCCGCGTTGATAAGCTGCATGAGAGCGTTGACGCTGTGGGGTCTCACGATCGTTGCTCTAATCGCCTCGACGAGTGCCGGCAACGCTTCGTCTGCCACGGCCGTACAGTCGTCGGCAGCGCGACGCCACAGTCTGGCCGTGCGACCTCGGCCTTCGCGGTCATCGTAGTGTAGGCGTCGGCGTCGACGTGCGTCGGCGTCGTCGAACGCGTTGATGAAACGCGTTACGCACGACGTCGTCTCACGCACACATCTCTACATACGACACCCGCTGTTGTAACAAACGTTGAGAAACAAGAAGCCCAGCTGTCGCTAAGGCAGACGCGCTAGGCCTACAGCCTAGTCTATACCGATTCTGTTGCAGTACTGACCTTGAATTTAGATGACCATCCGCGGTCGATGATTTTCATCGCATAAAAAGGCATATGCAAATTCCTATTAGTGATCAATAGCATCCTTGGCCTTATCTCTTACCGTTTAGCCACAATAGCGCATACTGTCCTTCAAGGTCGTTTAAGGTCAATAATTTTCATGTCATCTGTAAGGGCGTATGTGACTTCCTTTGGCCAGTTTTCCGTTGAAAAACGCACATTTTCTTACCCTCCTCCACTCAACCCCAAATTTGAAAATGTTTTCCTCGCACTGCATCCCCCAAATTTTGTAGGCGGAAAACCTCGTCACAGGGCTAAGAAGTTTTCCCCTAAGACCTACCCGTTAACTAGTTACATCCGTTACAGATGAACAATGAACGACGGACGACAATCGTGCTATAGACGCGCTATACATCATAGCTGTAGCGCGTCAGAAATAACGTTTGCAAACGTGAATAAAAAAACTCCTTCTTTCAAACTTCTTTGACGTATTGACAATTCGACATTAGCTACAATTAGTTACTAAATGGTAGTTCTTAATACATGCGATTCCGTTATAATACCCGGTACCGCGTATTAAGTTTTCGTACTGCGAGACAATGACTGGCTTATGGTTACTGGTTTCCCTCATCAAAGTATCTCTGCTGCACTGAGAGCTAACACTGCCACTTGCTGGTGCCGCAGGCATAGGCCTAGTGGCCTACCGTAACACGCCTTTTAACTTTATGTTGCTTCTATATATAGACCCCTAGCTCTGGTTTGCATTCACAGTAAACGATAATCTCACAGCTAGCAAATCTTTCAGTTAACGCGTATTTTATTACACTGCGGTAATTAGTCCCACACTAAGTGACTGACCGTTACGGCTGCTTTCACTGCAGATAACCCAACGTTGTTTAGTAAGCCACTGTAGGCCTAGTCTGTAGTCTTTACACAGGCAATACGTTTCATTCTGTGATAGGCCTACAGTCATTATCAGGTAAACACGCCTATCAGCGAAGGCCTTATCACCGGCCCAGCAAGCAGTGGCGCTATCACAATCTCAAGGCCATATAGTTCGCACGGTATCAGACTGCAATGCCATGTCAGTAGCAGTTGCACAGCCAGTAACGTGTCCTTCAACTGCGACCTAAATTGACTTCATCTGATACTAAATGATACATATAGGCTACTGCGCATTAATATCATAGGCCTATACGTAGCACCTACAACAGATCACGGACACACACGTAGTTCAGAGGGCATAAATGAAAGTCATTAACTAAAATTGCGCCGAAAATGATGACCAGGCTCATCAGTCATGTTGTGAATCTCTCACACGCTGAACAACAGATACGATACATGTACATGTAATAGTATGCGACTATCCACCGATCATAACTTAACTGTTTAGTAACGACGTTAACCTCTATAGTACGTTCGTGACAACTTTTCTATGGGAATGGGCGAACATAAATTCTCGTTGTTACTGAACTGAAACAGCAGTCACAGATAATAAACAAAGGCGTGGACGTGCCTGTAGTTCAGTTGTGTAGGTATCTTGAGCTTGCGGACGACGAGACAAACCAACCCGAACCAGCGACGATCTGCTCTGATCATCATGCTGCAAACAATAATTCCGCATTTTATAACCACGCCGCGCCTCGTATTAGCATAGCAGCTGCCATGCTATGCAGATGCTCTGTGTTGAAGACACATTTTCCGTCAGACATTTAACCTCAGCGACTAGTTCTGTCCGCCAGCGCCACTGAAGTCTTTTTAGCACATACTGGCGCTTTACAAGTCAGATTATTATTATTATTATTATTGTTACGTGCGTCCGTCCGTCCGTCCGTTTGTCTGCATGTCCGTCTGTCACACCCTGCTGCCTTATCAACACGGTGCAATCCAGGATCACGAAATCTTTACTGTAGACTCTGCGAAAGAATCTTCTTTCAGGATCCGTAAAGCTTTTTTTCAGAAACTCAAAAGCGGTTACCCTGACTGAGGGCGCTAAATGAAAAGGGGTAGGCAAAGTTCGCTATTTATATTCGAACAGGCCTATCAAACAATTCGCTGTCGCAGTACGCCTCATCAAATTCTTTAATTAACTCGTCTATTAGATTGGGTCTTTCCTACCACTGAACTATCGTCGTCTTTTTGATTACTGTAGGCTATGCTAACACGTGGAGGTAAAACGACTGATTACATAATTGCAAATTGGTGGTATTATTGGTTCATTATGCTGGCATAGGCCTAATTAAACGAAAAATCTCACACGTTCATGAAGCAAACGAGTGCGAATGCATCCAGAGAAAAAATTAAGTAGCTTCGTCATCGTATATAATATTGCATGCAGCAAAAAACTTGTAATGAGCAGATGCTCGCACATTAAAACAAGTCTCGCGATGTCCACCGTTGCCGCTTGTCAGATCTCGCTTTTTCAGTCGCTCCCCCGCCATTTACGAAATCGAGTCGGGGTAAATTGTATCCATAATAATAGCAAAAAAGTCAGTGCTCACGCAATAAACAGAAGCATCAGTGCATGCGTATAGCCTTAAACAGAGTGAAACATAAAAAGCGTACGGATCGAGCAATCAGACCGTTTCGGGAACGATTATAGCCACGATCATTGCAGCGAAGTGTGGTCAATAATAATACTTGATCGAAACGTCTCAGCACTTCGCCTCCATGATCGAAGCTAATCATTTTCGAAACTGTCCGATTGCTTGATACATACTACAGCACGTGCAGTGTATATACGTTTATGAGCCACCCGATATAGAGCAAATCACTGCGTGGTATTGTGACGATTCATACACTTCCCAAAAGCATTAAATGACATGAACCATCACGCAATCGACATCGTACCGAGCCGGAAGTGTTGGACGGAGAACGAGATGCCTGAGACCAATGATCGGACTGAAAAGTTGCATTAGTTTTCGTGAGTCCAACATGACGTCCACCGCGCTGGGTGTTGTAGTGCGACCCGCCAAAGCCTTCCATGTGTCCACTCAATTAGCCGTCAGTCACACGTCTTCTACAGCACTCGCGACACCTATACGGAACGGCGAATTCTACCTGCGACAATCGCACCAGTCCAAGTGTCATCGCCATCAGTTTGCTGGAGAACACAGTGCATTTCAACTAAAAACATAAACAGTAAAACAAAACAGTGAGTTCTTTGAATCAGAAAGGCCAAAATGGCACTCTCAGCCGCCCGTTTCAAGATACACGGTGCACGATCAAAAAAATTCACACAAATCCGCCCGTAGTTTATAAATACGGCCCGTCCAGCAAAAGCAAGCTGTTTTATAGCTGGTAACGACGGTAGTCTAACTCAGTGATACCTCGTTTACACGATGAAGCAAACATCAAGCAAACGTATTCAATAATATACACGTGCACGAGGTGTGCTCTAAGTTTGCTTCATGTTTGCTTCATCGTGTAAACGGGGTATCACTGATACACACAGCACACTGGTATCCGATGATGTCAGGCGTCAGCGCCTGCGTTCTGTCGTTCTGTCGTTACAGCGCCCCAGATTCCACACATTCGGCCTCGTCTTATCACCGACAACCTTGATCTCCCTCTTTCTCTTTCTCTGTCCTTTTCTTTCTCGCTTTCTTTGTGTGTATATAAACCACTGAAATTAGCGACCCGACATAGAGGCAGATTTAGGCGCGTTCAGCATGTTCGGCTAAACAGGAAGTCCACAAATAGGGGACACACTGCAGCACGCAACATATTCTGGCCTGCGAGGGCTTCTTTATGGCCTCTTTATGTCGTGTTGCGACATTTAAAATTTTACTTTTGACAGTCGTAGGCCTACTTCATGGCCGTAGTGTGAAATCGTAACTTCACGCCGTTATACTTGCTAATTCATTTTCTGAACAGAATTTTTGTGAGGGCTCTCTCACATTTTAACGAACAGCCTAATCGGATATAAATCCAGCCGTGGTATACCGGCGTGTAAAACTGACAAGTTCCAGCTCGCTACTATAATGGGGTGTTTACACGATCCAGCAAACGTCCAGCAAACTTCCAGCAAATGCATTCAAAATGCACGTGCTAATGCCGGACATTTGCTGAAAGTTTGCTGGATGTTATTTGCTAGATCGTGTAAACACCCTATAACGTACTCGCATTAGTTTGTTCACTAATGTGACAATTTGCTATCTGCCGCGCGCTGCGTGAAAACAGGATCCGCGTCTGTTTTCCTGTGGGATGTTACGGAACGTGATCCGGCCTGAATACAGTAAGTGCAGTTACTGCGTACAGGAATAGCATGCAGTTTTCCAATAAACAGGAAAATGCTTGATTTCTTACCCCGTTTACACGACGAAGCAAACATGAAGCAGATGTGTTGAATATAAAGCTGACACGTGCACGACGTGTGCTCTAAATCTGCTTTATGCTTGCTTTTTCGTGTAAACGGGGTATTAGTTACATTGTGCTCGAAGGTATAGGCTTTAGCGTTCCAACAGCTATCGCTGAACAGCGAACAGGTGTCTGTTGCAGAGAAGGAATGTTAAACAACCAGTGGTATATTGCTCCCGTCAGTCCGGTGGCAGAAACACTCTATGCTATGATTACCGAAATTTTTGCGTTAAAGAGTTGTTTGTAGGCCTAAGCGCTCGAAAGAAACGAGTCATTTTTTGGAAAGTTTTTGCTTTACAATCGCCGATTTGATTTCAGAATAGTCTAGCGGATGTAGAGATGTAGTGAACACGCCTATAGTTAGTCGGCGTAGTTTTAGAAAATCCATAGTACTCACCTGTACTTACGACTGCTGTCACAAGCCGTGTGACGAGCCCGTACTTTCAGCGTGGTCAACTCGCAAAAACGAACTGATGGCGTAAGCGGCACGTCCTATAGAGCGGCGCGCATAGCATCGCGTACAGACTTTACAAACAGACTACGGACTGCCGATCTACAGTACGTAGACACCGAGGCGCGGACAAAAAATAGCAGTATATCTACGCCGGTACGTTGTGTTGAACGACGAGCAGCGCCGACAGGTGTACCATTATAGGATCGCTCCCAAAAAAAGTCTCCCCGGCCCACAATTTACCGGTGAAAATCCGCCCCGGCCGGCGGGACGCATTTTTGCAGATAAATTGTCAACCGGGAGAAAGACTTTTCTGAGGGGAAGGGCGATTCTGTAATGGGGAGACTTTTTACGAAGCGGGAAATATTTTAATAAAGGGGAGACATGTAAAATCCGTGATTATATGTCTCCACGGACGGATTTTTCATGAGGGAGACATTTTCATGTGACACCGGCAAAACTCAGCCAGCCAGTCAGCTGCAGCAGCTGGATCGTTGACGTACAAGCTTGACGCACTTGCTGCTGATGCTGCCGGCGCGTTCTCGGCAAAGCTACTCCGTAGCTAAGCAAACAGCTGCTACAACATAGCATATACAGAGTGGGCCATAAAAAAACCGTCCCCCTACATGTCAGCTAATTATGTATTCCAAGAGTAATGTACATTTAAAGTGAATAACGCACGTTAAAATATAATCATTTCTGAGTAACATGTGCAAATTTCGTGCAAATATATTTTCAATAATTAGTAATGAGATAAAGTAAATGAAAGCGACCCAACTCTACAGGAAACACAATGGCGAAAACTGTAACGGTCAAAGTTAACGGTCGAGTTTCTGCAGCAGAACGTACCCAACTTCATCGAGACTTCTGTCTGGCGGCCGAACAGTCCGAACATAAACCCCGTCGATTATGCTGTCTGGGGTGCTCTGCAGCAAAATGTGTACAGAGTTCTGATCGTGGGTTTGGAGGATCTCAAAGACAGAGTGCGTACATGCTGGGCCAGTCTCGATCAACAACTGATCAACAAAGCCATTGATCAGTGGCGACCGAAATTGAAAACTGTAGTTAAAGTTCACGGAGGGCACATTGAACAGTTGTTTACTTGACTGTCTTGTTGTTGTATGAAGTTTTCGCTGTTTTACCTATTAGACATATACGCAAGCACGTACTTCCATTTGTGTTTCGCCATTGTGATATAATACAGTTGGGGTGCTTTGATTTTATCGTATTATTTGTTAATAACATTTTGACGTAGGCCCTATACCCATATTATAGTTTTTGACATCAATAATGTGCAGAACAGACTAGCAATTTATATGGTGCTATTTTGTCCATATAAACAAATGCAGTAGCATTTTAAACAGAATAATAAAGGGGACGGTTTTTTATGGCCCACTCTGTATATACGCAACATACTCGCCAAATCTGCAACTGCAGCTGCAGTCTGCAACTGATTTCGTGCTCGTAAACTTGAGTGACGCTGCATGTGGTTCAGTAACCAAGTGTTTCCGTTTGACAAATTTCTCTGTAAGATCAATGAAGCGCCCAGAGCGCCAGTGAAACAGCGTGTAGGTCTCCCGTGACTAGTTACCGCATCTCATCGTGTCTGCGGACCTACAGGGTGGGCCGAAAAGTGACGCGCTTTTGATAATCTACAATTTTGAATTTTTTTAAACGACGTAGTTGTATGTCTGCCGATACAGACAATTTCTGTTCTTACGCAAATTATTAAGGCTAATTTTGTCACGATTGTTGAATTAACTAACGATGAACGCTGTTCGCAATCTGCGTGCGAAGAAGTGCTGGGGTTCCAAAAGAACTAAGAACATGTTTTAAAATGCACGACCATATTTAAACTGTGAAAAATTAATAGCAAATACTCGTCAAACACTATAAGTACATCTAATGTGTGTTTTTGTTGCTGCCGCTGTGGCAAAATGAAGTTTTTTTTAAAAAAAGTGTCATTTCTTGGCTCACCTGGTACGTACAGCTGTACACTAGCTAGATGCCCGTGTTACGTTAGTAATTAATGCCGTTACAACGTGCAGTAGGCCTATACAAACTTTGTATGCTGATAGTAGTCCTATATTCTGTCTGCCATGGCCACTGTCCAGCATACGCCAGCACAGTCTGAACAGATATTGCGGATTATATTGGACAGTTATTGCGTTATGCCAACACAACAAAGTAGACCTACGCGTCGTAGGCCTATCGCGTCTGCAGCCAACAAAGTTTGGCGACGTGCTCTTGTTGCGTGGAGCTCACAATCAAACGACTCTAGGTCTAGGTACTAGGCCTATATAAGGAACACAAAAAATATGTTATTCAAAAAATTGCTTATAGACGTGCACAGTGAAGCTTAACCCATACATGTCTAACATTTTAATAAAGGACACCTACTTTAACGCTACATCATAAAATAATAACTCTGGTACATATGGGTTAAATTACGTACTGTCGAGAAGAAAACAAGTAATTTGAGAAAAGCTCACGAGACGCGCGAAAGCCTATAGCAGTTCCTGTTCGCAGGTAATCGTTTCTATCTCCATCCATTTCGTCGTAATGCACTCTTTTGCAGCCAAAAATCGCCAAAAAATCGCGCTAAATCAATATTTTTAGGGTTCAAGGTCATTCAAGGTCATCGATGTTCGTGAATCCAAAAAGCCTGTCACAAGTGCTAAGCAGCATGTATGTACCAATCTGCAACCGTTTTTACATTATTCGAGCCAATAACGGCAAAATGACGTCTTTTTAGGGGGTAGCTGTCTTTGACGCCCGCCTGCGCCGGCCTCCTTGAACCTAGGGGGTCGGAACTTAAACTGCTAAAATCTACGTTAAATGCTGAAAATTTCATACGCTGGTTATCTTGGTCTGTCTCCAGCCATTTCGTCGCAATTCAGTGTTGAAATGTGCGCTGCATCCAAAAATTGCGAAAAGTTCACTAAAAACCTCTTTCTGAGGGGTTCAAGGTCGTTCAAAGTCAACGATGTTCATAAATCCAAAAAACCTGTCACCAGTGCTTGGTATGATAAGCAGCATGTATTTACCTATCTGCAACCGTTTTTACATTATTCGAGCCAATAACGGCAAAATGACGTCTTTTTTAGGGGGTACCCCTTTTTGACGCCCTCGTTCGAGGGGAACCCCTGCACCCAGTGGCACGAAATTTTGTCACGATAAACTTGAGACCTTGGGCAGCCCATAGTGAAGATTTCGTGATTTTAGCTTGCACCGTTTTGATACTGTCCACGAGTGTGACAGACAGACAGACAGACGGACGGACGGACGCCCAGACGATGGCAAAGAAGCGCGAAGCATTCTGCTTTCGCGCGTAAAAAGTGAGGCAGACTGACAGTGCAAGTAAGCGCGTAACGTGATGAGCGGAGCGCAGACAAGTAATCTGAGCCAAGCTCACGTGACGTGCGACATCATCGGTGTTACCATTTGGGGAATCAGTGTACAGTGTAGTGTACAACAATGGGTTTTGACAGAGTACCGAAATTTTGACGCATTGATGACCATTAACTTACGACTTTGACATAGAAAGCAAGTTTTAGTGATTTTTTTGCTATTTCAGGCTACAACGCATATTTTCACAGTAAACTGCCCCCAAATTACTGGAGGCAGACAAGTACAATCTGCATGCGAAAGCAGAGAAACTTGCAGCACAAAACGTAGATTTTAACCGCCCGAGTTTCAAACTCTTAGGTTCAAGGAGTCCTCAGTACGGTATGGAAGCGTCAGAGTTATATTTTCTCGATTGACGATACGTAAGCTATAGTTCACTGCGCACGTCCATCAGCATTCTCGCGATTGTCGTGTAAATAACAGGCCGTGCCATTTTACTGAACCTGAGCAGTAACCTAAAGCGGAGTTTTTGTCCAACGTGCAACGCACGCAACGTACGTACGCAACAGACGTACGTAAGCTTAAACGTGTTAGACGTGGGCCTAAGCCTAGCCGACGCAACGACCGCGTTGGTCCTTGCGACCGCTAGCTGCATCGGCTCCGTTAGTTGTGCGTATTCTTTGCGTTTATTGCATGTGTTATAGGTTTGCGCGCGTTTTAATGCTTGCGTTGTGTAGATTAAGTCCAGTTTCTATTAGGCGAACTAGTTGGTATAACCACTTGCAAACTTTTAGCGTTACCAACAGGTTGGCCAACTAGTTTGCCTAATGGAAATTGGCCATTACTTTGCGTGCGCATTTTTTTGCGTGCATGTGACGTTGCATGAAAACCCCGCTTATATAGTCTAGATCTGCAGTGAAAAATGGAATTTACAAAAACTAAGTGTTTAAAAACATTTTTTAGTTTTAAAGTCTTTTAAAGTTTTATTTAAAAAGTTTTTTTGGAAAGAGAGTTAAAGTGTTTTATTAACTGCATTATCATTCTTTATTACATCGTGATTTATAAATTATAGCAAAACTTTAAAATCCTAATAAATATATAAAATTGAACATGATTTTTACAGTAATTTACAACAAATAAAAATACGATACGATACGATTCGAAATATTTATTTTAAAATTTTTATTACCGGTATCAGTACCTCTCTTTTTATAAGCCGGAAGTAGATAAGAACATAAAGAAGAGTGACGGTGAAAACCGAAAAGTGAAACATTTGTAAATGTTAATAATAAAATGGCAAGTTTGTGGAATCCGGATGATAACGGATTACAACAAATTATTCAGCTGTTGAAGGAATCACAGTCTCCGGATACCGCGACACAACGAACAGTTCAACAAGTATTCTTTGCGTTGGTAGCGTACATTTGTGGCCCACCACTTTTTGTCGCGGGTCTCCCTAAAACATGCTGGGACAGTCTAGGACGCCGTGACAGCACGGCAGTTTCCGGGACGGTGTAGTATGACGCTGTTTCCGGGATGCTGTGACTGCGTTTATGTTTCAAGCACCATTTGCAATATGAAATTACGTTGTTACACACAACAGCAAAAATATAATAATGTTGATTAATAATGTTAATTATGTTAATAATATTAATGTTCATAAAATTAGTTTTACAGTTACAATAATGTCAGTGAACATTGCGCAGTCTGCGGTATGTGTGGTGATTTTTGAGAATTTTATTTCTCTGTACCAGAATTGCAATTCCCGGGACTTGTTGAGTTGCCATAAAACTTGTAATAAAAGCCACGTTCCCAATTAACGCTGGGACTCCATTAAATGCCGCAGGGTTTTTGTCAAATGTACAAATAAACGACGGGTCTCTAATAAATACCAGTCCCTAATAGATGTCAAGTACCAGCCACAATATACGGTATATAGGCCCCTATTTGTGTATTTACTAAGAAATCGTAGACACTACAAATATACAGTTTAAAAATCAGAAACACTAACAAAAAAACCTTTACTCTACTGAGACTGCACAGTATGTTCAATGTACAGTAATTTTCAATAATATCAAACAGTGCAAGGAAGCCAGTCCAAATTTACCATGCAGTAGTTTCATAAGGATAAATAAGATAAAACCCATTTTTAAATTACAGGTACTACAAATAAGAGATCTGGTTAGCTTTTTGCTGACATCTTGATTATAGTGCACCAGGTATGTGCATGAGATCGAAGTTGGAGCTTGGAATAATCGGACAATTTACGGTTGAGACCAATGAGACCAGACTTTGTCAATTTACTGTATGACGTGGGTGCTGTTAATGTTTGGCAGTATCATAAGTTAGTTGCACTAGAACAGGCCCAGTGTGCATGGGTGCCATGCACGGCGATTGTCAGTCGTTAGTATATTAATGAATATTCAATAGGTGCGCAAGAATGATTGCCGCTGCTTGTTGATAAGATTTGAAGTTTGTGGTCATATAAGCATTAATTTTCCTGACTGACGGGCTACGAGTATTTTGACATTTTCACAAGATACAATTAAACACTGGGTCTCCACTAAGTGCCAGTTATTAAACACCAGGAGGTATTGAATGCCCTGAGGAGTTTATTAGAAGTTTTACCGTACTTGAATTAGACTATGCATTTACCAACATTCAATTTTTAATGCTGTAGTGACTACATCTCTGTGAATATTTGGACAGCAGAAAGCAATGGGGAACCTTCTGTAGGTTAGGCTGACTTACACCTATGGGGACAAAGTGTTGTGATTAAAGATATTCATATATTCCTTCAATGTTACAGATTTTAAAAATTATTTTTGTGTTTTAGTATACAAGTTACTATTGTCATTTAGTTTTATTATTTATTTAGTTTTATTAGTGACATTTCACTGAATATTTGATCTTCTTAACATAGCATAGAAACTGGAGGAGCTGAACAAATATCCTGATTTCAACAACTATTTGATATTTGTCCTCACAAAGCTCACCACTGAAGGTTGTTGCTGAAAATGTTTTTTGCTAAATTTTATAGTGTGCTGTACATCAGTTAAGTGTATTTTTTTGCACATTGCTTTATTTATGAATGAGGCTTTTTGAAGATACTAGATTATTATTATGAAGTAGTGTTATTGCTGTTACTGTTGTATGCAAATTTTGTTGTTGATTATTTTAAAAATTGTCATCTGCTCCATGTGGTGTGTTTACAATTTATGATACAATTGTAAAATAAATAATACTGCATCTAATGTTGCTTATAGCCTTATATTATCTAGGTTCACACTTGAGTATAAGATGATGAAGTTGTGGTGAATGTAAGTACTAAACTGTAAAAACTTGTTAATTAATTAAAATGCTGATCAACTACAAGCTGGCCATTAACTAGATGTCGAAAATGTCGGCTTCTCTGACCTCCACTCATAATTTCCATTCTTTTTCCAGGTGGTTTGTTGTTTTGTCAGTGAGTCATGTTTTGTTTCTGTCTAGATGAACCGACAAGATCACTTAGTGGTCTGATACTAAAAAACAACATACGTGCTCATTATGAGAAATTCCCCCGTGAAGTGACCGAATTCATAAAGCAGGAATGTCTTGGGAGTATCGGCGACTCGTCTCCGCTGATTCGAGCTACTATTGGCATTCTCATAACAACAGTCGTTGCCCGCGGTGGACTAGATAACTGGCCAGGACTGCTGCAGAACCTCTGTGTTCATCTTGATTCAGAAGACTACAATGTCTGTGAGGTAGATGGGTTTTAAATCATTGAATTTTCCTGTTAAGCTTGCGGTTGTAACTGATTGACTCTGCCAGTGATCAGCAATGGAAAAAATTGGATAATCAATTGACTTGTTAACATACTATGAACTGAATGAAATTATCAGTGACTGGTTTGTATATTGTATTATTTTAAATTGTAACTCAAATCATAAGTGTGCATGAGTTGAACCAAATTTACTAATTTTAATTGATTTTATTGTTTGCAGTTGCTATACTGATTCCAAAAATTGTTTCTTTTTGCTTTATTTTGCAATTACATGAATTCAGCTTTGTCATTTGTACATAGGGGGCATTTGGAGCGTTACAAAAGATCTGCGAAGACTCGTCTGAAATGCTGGATTCAGATGTTGCTCAGCAGCCTCTCAATGTCTTGATCCCTAAATTCCTGCAGTTCTTCAAGCACAACAGTCCAAAAATACGGTTAGTATTTATCGTCAAATAACTACATTGGTAATGTCTTGATAGGATTATTTGTGTCTTTGATGTTTGTTATTTTGGTGTCAACTGTTGATCAATGTTATGCTTTATTAAAATTCAGAATTGTACGTTCAGATTATGTTGATACAGTAAATTACAGTTGATGCATTGTTTTTAAAAATTATTCTTGTATAATTCTGATGGAGTCTTAGTTCTGGTCTTTTACTGCAGATTGGCAGTATAAGTTTGGTTGTGATATATGGTGTTTCCTTGCAAATCTTCATTGCAGCCATGTTCCATTCTAACACCTCATCTAACATATTCAGTATTATAGTGATTGTGGACTGTCGCATTACAGTCATTGTTAAAATATTGCACATGTTAAGATCGCTATTGATTGGTGTTGATTTTTGCCACTCCATGCATGCATGCATGGGGCCACTTGTTATAATATGGGGACATGAAGTAGTTTATCGGTTTTTCAGTGACCCTAAAATGCTTGACATTGAATGACAATGAGCTGCCATTTCAATGCTGAAGTCTGTTTTTTGCATCAATTTGACTGGATTCATTTGTTTGGCTTTTGGATGCAATTATGTGAAAAAGAAAAGAAATAGACCTATGTTGTCAGTGACTAAAATGTAGCCCAGGGTCTCTAGTTTTTAGCATGGTAGAACTTATATAGAGATATTTGCCGGAGGTATAAATGGCGACAATCATTTAGACTGTGCCTAGGCCTGTATCGACTGTAGTTAGACTGGTGGTGAGTAATCAAGTAAATAAGTAAGTACTAAGCAGATAAATAAGTAAGTAATTGAATATGTCAATAAATAAGTAAGCTTGGTTGTCTGCATGGGGTGGTCATCTAAGCCTTGGCTTACTTAGCTCTTGTTTATTAGACACAGTTCGACTGTTTGCAGGTCTCATGCTATAGCCTGTGTGAATCAGTTCATTGTTTCGCGTTCACAAGCTCTCATGTCCCACATTGATGCGTTCATCGAGGTTTTTCTGCTATATACTTCAATCCTTTTTTGTTGCTTATGTTTAGTGAAGTTTTACTGATTAGGCTGCTTGATTCTGTCTCTTTTGGTATATTCACTATTTCTCTTTTTGTTAGTTTTTAGTAGTCATATGGTATATTTTTATTATTGTTATGTCTCATATTATATGCAGTATACTATGTGTACTGTGAAATATAATAGCAGTATGTGATGAGCGTGCTTACCTCGATAATACATGGTGTTTCATAAAAAGGTGCACTTTTCTTTCTTTCGTAATTCAGTCACATGATGATCAATTTACACAAAATATTTGGACAAAATACAGCTGTTAGTTAAATATTTTTTGTAAGTAATGATGTAATGCTGACGTCATAGTGTGCCAAGAGTACAAACTGGCTTGTCGCAAACGGTGCTGACAGACTTGCTGTTGCCTTGTGTTGATGGCGAGCTTTATCTGGTTTGTTGATGACTAACTGTTGAAATTTTGCCATCGTAGCCACAAAAACGACCAAAACGATCACTTTCACACACTTGTGGGAATAGCTTAACTTTTGCACCTTTCATCAAGGCAGTGCACCAGCAAGCACCACTTACGAGATGGTTAAGTTTTTGGATTGCGAGACGCCTGATTTTATGCCTCCATGTTGCTTAGTGTTGATATGATAAACATTTTTCATCAGTGAACAAGATAAACTTCGCCATTGAAGCAGGGTAGCAAATGACAGAACCAGTTGAGACAAGCCAGTTTGTACTCACGACATATTATGACGTCAGCATTACATCACGACTAGCAAAAGAATATTTAACTAACAGCCATATTTTGTCCCAATATTTTGAATTGATATTTCTTTAGCTACATTTGGTAAAAATTTCATGTAAAATGATCATCATTTGATCGAATTACAAAAGAAAGAAAAGGGTGCTTTTTTATAAAACACCATGTAGTTATTTGGTCTAAACACATTTATGCAGCACAGTAAAAGTGACAGTATGTTGCAGTGGAGTCAGAATTTCATTTGTTAAAGTTACCAAATGCTTGCTTGCTGTAAATTTGTCAGCAAAGCGTATCAAAGTGAAGTTCATTTGCCTGTGCTGTGGAATAATGGTTTGAAGCAAATGTGGCCATGTTAGGCTTGTCATTACGGCTACAGTATTTATTACTTATTATGGAGCATTTCTTATAGAGCAGCATCGTGTTATGTGGTAATTTATTGACTTGCGAAACTCAGTCGAATGCTATTTGCATTGTCACTCAAGCTGTCAAGTTAACGCACTAACTTAACACATTAATTAATTAGTGTGTTTTAAAAATTTACGTGCATGTGTAAATTTACTTAATTCTATGAAGCACAAGTTTCCAGTATTCCATTAAACTGTGTTTATTTGACGATCAAATAATATTCAAGGAATTAGAAATTGTTTGGTTACCGTTCCATCACTACTGTCACAGTTCTGCATCACAGCCACGAGTTTGTCGGTTGTCATTCCAGTCATTCTTTCGATATAGTCCATGTACAATGTCAGCAATAATTAGTGATGCGTTATTAATGTGTTAATGCATGCGTTAAAGAAATTAATGCAATGCGTTAACGCATTAAAAAATTGACACTTCGACAGCGGTAATTGTCTCATGTGTTTGCTGCTAGAACTTGTTTTTCCTGTCAAATGATGAAGATCCTGATGTGAGGAAGAACGTCTGTCGAGCTCTGGTCATGTTGATTGAAGTGCGCATGGATCGGCTCATTCCACACATCAACAACCTGGTTGAGGTCCGCACTCTGTCCTCTCTGTCAGCTATGGTTCAGGGTTACCACTCACCTGGAAGCCTGGAAAAGTCAGAGAGTTCCAAAATGGTCAGGGAAAAGTCAGGGAAAATGAAAAAGTCATGGAAAAGTGGAAAAGATTAGTGACAGTGTATGCATTTGGCATATTTGCACCATGTGATCTTTGTCACATTTACTTTTTAATTAAATTTTTGCCCGCGATGAATCCTGAAAGCGCAGGGGCCACCTGGCTTGTTTTTAGTTAATGTGAAGCAATGACTGTCCAGTAAACAGTATGTCAGTGAATCTGTGCCTGCCCTACTGGAAAAGTCGAGGAATTTCTTTTGGTCTGGAAAGCTGTCGTCCTGTTGGTTGAAAGTCAGTAACATTAGTGTGACAGATTTTTTTTAACACAACACGCGAATGAGAGATTGAGATATGCTGAACTTTTAGGATGTTGGATTGTTCGATTTTGGCAGGATGTACTGGCTTAAAGTGCACCAGTGATAAGCATCAGCCGATAATTAGCAAATTGTTAGGCACCAGTAATCAGCATTGTTTTATCAATGCTTTTTTAGTAATAGCATGCAGCCTAAAGATGAAGCTTGTCGGAAAGCGTCTATTCTTTGAAATTATTCTTATTACTATCTAAGTTACAGAGCTGAAATATGCAGTAAGACCTGCTGCTGCTGCATGTTTTCATCGACTGTTAGACTTTTGTTGATTAACTGTTACTCGTTGGTTGCGCGTGCTGTTGCAGTACATGCTGCTGAGAACGCAGGATGCCGATGATTCGGTAGCGTTAGAAGCATGTGAGTTCTGGCTGTCACTCGCTGAGCTGCCGATATGTCGTGACGTGCTGGCGGCACACATCGGCAAACTGGTGCCGGTCTTGATACGTGGCATGAAGTACTCGGAGATTGACATCATTCTGCTGAAGGTTGTTTTCTACTGTCCAATCTGAAATGATGTCAGACTGTTATTCAGTAGAATGTTTGATCATTTTTTTTATTTGCAGTTTTTTTTCATTTGGTGGCATGGTCCAGTAGTTAGCACATTGTGTCCAGTCATGTATACACTGTGTCCCCAAAAAAGCATCTCCGACATTTTTGACTGTAACTTGAAAACCAATTATCAGATTTTGATAATTTTTGGTATGAATATTCCTGACACAACTTGCCATTGAATGACTGTTCAATTTACCACCTCATCCAATGTATGCTTCTGCTTTATTTAGGGAAAGCAGATCAAGCAAAATATGTGTTGAAATAAACAGAAAACTTGAAAAAACATTCCAACATTATCAGTCGTAACTTGAATAAAGATTAGCAGATTTTAATAATATTTGGCAGAAATATTTCGGACACAATTGACTATTAAATAAGTGTTTTAGTTTCCATCTGACTCAGCATCTGCTTTTGCACTAACTGTGGAAAGCAGACCAGGCATAATACGTGTTAAAATGAATGAAAAATCGTCAATAAATGCTGTTTATTTTAACCTGTGGGCCCCAACAACTGGTCTAGTACAAGGTTTGACTGTCATGCAGCAGTGTGTCTACCAGATGAAGTTTAGGAATGTTTGTGAAGTCAAGAAGTGACTGGTACAGCCTGGATTGGTCTGCAGCAGAACATTATCGATGCTGCTGTCAATGAATGGAGAAAGCATCTCCTTGCCTTTGTTCGCATAGTGGGCCAATACTTCAAGCAATTTTACTGCAGGCAGTTGAAAAATGGACAACTGAGTGAAATGTCAGCCACAGTGTCAGAAATGTGAAAAAAATGTGTTTTACGCATTATGTTAATTAAGCAATCATATTGCATTGGATAAAAAAGTGATATTTTGCTGGTTGTGCTTTCCCCAGGTAGTGCAGAAACAAACGTTGGGTGAGGTGGGAAATTGAATGGTCATTTGATAGCAAGTTGTGTCAGGAATATTTGTACCAAGAATTATCAAACTATGATAATTGGTTTTCAAGTTACAGTCGAAAATGTCAGGGATGCTTTTTTGGGACACAGTGTTGTTGCTCTACATTCGACTTTTTTTGTGCTTAGATGGGTGACTGCACAGAGGCAAACCATTTTGAAGTATAACCCACCAGCCAGGTCAACTCAGCTTTCTCTCCCTACAGGGTAGGCAAGTCGAGTACGAGCCTTCCTGGCTGGGATTGTGGCAGGGCATGTTTACACTGTGATCCCATATAATAGGTAACACTTCATACGTAGTGGCCAGAGGCATCATGTTTCTGGAGTGTTCGTGCGTCCATCCGTGCATTCGTGCGTGAGTTCGATCAAACATCGTGACTACTTTTTCTTGGGTGTATGTTGATGGAATTTGACCAAACTTTCACCACTAACGGACTTTGGGCCAAGGATGAACACATCAAATTTTCAGAACAATAGGTCAAGGGTCAAGGTCACGTTAGGGTCAAAGATGCCCAAAAGTGCAATATTTGGCTTTGTAGTTGTAACATGTTGGGCCGGCGGAGGCAAAATAGTCAACGAATCGTAACCACCATCTATTTCAGCTTTGCGTTCAATCTTCATAAGTTGTGAAGTGCAGCTTCTTGGTTTTACATACGAGTTGAAATTTGCTAGTGACTGATAGCAAGCTTCTGTTGATGAATGATGTACGATGCATGTAGGGAGACGTGGAAGATGATGAGATGATACCAGACAAGGAGTCTGATATAAAGCCAAGGTTTCATCGGGCAAGACGACACAGCATGGGTCGCTCTGGCGATGAGGTGGGTATTGTTCTTTGTTGACAGTTTACAGAAATTCTGCTGTTTATTTTATGGGATAAGTGTGCCAGTCAGTCGGTTATTTGCCATTTTACAATATGATTTGTAATTAGCTAGCATTGCCTTAGATTTGGTGCTTTCTTGCCAGCATTGTCCATTATGTATTATATATATTTACCTGCCTACTATGTAATTATCAGGCGGTTTGCATGTGATATCTGTAGCTGCTGTTTATTTTGTTTCTACTTTCACCATGTTAGTTTGTTATTCTGTATCATTTGTTGTTGATGGTTGCATTTTCACTAGATATGTTGTCTTGAATTTTATTTTTTTTGGTTTCATCCGAAATACCCATCTGAGCTATCTTTTTCTTTACAATATGTTAAAAGGTGAATAGACCTAATTGAACTGCCAGTTGCTGTGGTGAAGTCCCACATTTAAACCCTTATATGGTAGAATACTTAGCATAAAAAGACATTTTTGTATATAGAAGTATTAGGCTGAAAATTGTGTGCTAATAGTGTATGTTAAAAGGCATAATTCAAATCTGTGTTACGTGATACAGTTGTGTTTGGGATGTTTACTTTGATGCATGTTTAAAACTACTTTGTAGTCGAAATGTCAACGTCATGCTGTGCATTTCTTGCTGTTTAGAAGCCGCATTTATTGCGGCAGTTAGGTAGACTGGACAAAACAATGGCTGCGATAATTGAGAACGTAAGATCCGATAAACCTAAGTGTGATTACTCTCTGTTTAGATTTTTAAGATGTTTTTTTTGGAATTTTTGTATCTCACATCATTATTGTATTACAGTTTTTTAAAAAAGTTAACTTAGATTGTGCAGTTTGTTTTAGTTTGTTCGTGAAGTGCCACTGTTTTATGAAAAGCCGTTGAGCTGTTTTTTGTTCAGTAACATAAAGTTTGAGTTTATAACGTTAAATTTTGTTGTTTTTCTTTACCTGTCCAGTTAACTGTTGGGATTGTTTTTCAGTGTGTTTGTTTTGTTTTTTTTTGTATGGGGTATTGAATTGTAGCAGTTATCAGAATGGTGCCAGTGATGTCAGTTATCAGTATTATTAACATTAAGCATTATGCCCTTTGTCCTGTAGAAAAGTAAACCCCTAAACATTGTACAATACAAATGTTAAATCTGAACGAATTTAAATAAAATTTCATATGCTTAATCCCCAATAAGTTACTGAGTTGATTACCAAATTTCGTTGAAAAATTTTATTTTTTTACTGGAATTAAATAATAATTAAATATCAATAACAAAATATCTCCGTTACTAGTATGGCGTTACATAGCCTACTGCAGTCTGTAGATCAAAAGTGGCGTTTGTTGATGCAATCAACGTAAACAACAACAAAGTGGTATTTTCTGCAGACGATTGTGTTTTAATTAAAAGCTTGATACAATGGAAAGTGTATAAGCTAAAAACTTTGTCACAGAATTTTTCAGCAATTCGTGGACACTGTCAGTATTAATCAAATTGTTGCTTAGTACTGGACATTTTACGTTTTTGGTTGACCTCACAAAAGTCACTGTAACTATTTTTTGTGTTGGTAAATTTAGCAATTTATTGCAGACTAAGTGTACGAAATTATATTTAGATTTGTTCATATTTGACATTTCTATTGTACAATGTTTAGGGGTTTACTTTTTTACCGGGCACAGTGTACTTTGTTACTAGTTCAGTCATTTTCTGTTCATTCTGGAACATTTATTACAGTGTCAAAGTTCACCTATCCCTATACGGGCTCTGTTGCTGACTAAGACTTGCCGGACAAACTCTGAAATATGTGCCACTTAAATGAGAGAAAGTTGTAACAGAATTAAACATGTGGCTTCGAAAAGCTAGGTGATTCAAATTATGATTGTTGTAATACATACTACTGGTTGGAGAACAGCGTATGTGTGATAAACGTGAAAGTTGGCATGACTGCAGAATGATACAATTGTACAATGTGTGCTCGCCCTGCGGACATTGATGTTTATCATTCTCTGTCATGTTGGACCATTTCCTCTGCCGGCATTCTATGTTACAATTATTTAACTGTATTTTTAATGTTTATAACACGTTTTTACTGTTCCTGCTAACTATTCTACTAATCTTTTTCTTCATAGTGGTAGCATAATTTAGGCAGCAAATCTGAGGTCATTGATTTGCTCTGCGAAGGCAGAAATTCTTGCTTCAAATGTCCTGATCTCGATCTTCTGGTATAATGCTGGTTACTGTCATTTTCTGGAACATGGTGTAAACGCTGTTGATGCTTCGTAGGAGCCAGCTGTAACTGTTCGTTGTTAGCGAGTGATAATGATTTTCTTGAATTCAGAAGCACCTAAACTAGCCTCTTATTGTATTGAAGAGATTGAATGAATGAACTTAGCATACTTTTGGCATTTTGACTTTGACTTGTTTAGAATATCACTCGTTAAAGCGATTTTGGTGTATCAACTTATATTATTTTTCTAATATCCTGTTTAGTTCAGAGCTTCCCCATTGTATACACCGCTGCTTCCTTTATGGTCTTTCATTAGAAACTGCTGCCAGCTTGTTGCTGTAACTTGCTGTAACATGGCTGCTTTGTAACTGCATGTACAGCTTTCTGATTATCAGGATTTGCATGTCGTCTGATTTGTCTTGTTTTTGCTGGTGGCAGTTATTGTGCTATGGTTGTTGATTGATGCTTGTGAATTTGTGTGATTGCTAATGATTGTGTGTTTTCTGTTTGCTTGCGTTCAGGATGGCTCAGAAGACGATGATGATGGAAACAGCATGGACGACGACTCGTTATCGGACTGGAATCTTAGTATGTAACTGTCATTGAGCCAAAGTTGATTTTGCATTTCCGTAATCGTGTTGTGATGATTATTACGAGGCTTTTCATATATTCTGTATAATGTACAATGATATTGTGAACTTGTCATTTTAAACTTTTTCTGTGTGCATTATGCGTGATTTTAAACAGACTAACAATTTAGATTTTGAAGTTGTATCGTCACTAATAGTATCACACCTGGAAGGAGGTTGTTGCCAGTTGGACATCGGGTTTGTATTGAAAAACTGGCTTATATTAAAACAAGTGCCCTATAATCTCCAGCTTGTATTAGAGACTGTCTATATGAGACCTAGAGCTCTTGCATTGAAAGCTTTATGGTTTTTTTTTCAATTTCTGTTTCACTTCCAATGAACTTGTATTCTTAATTGTTGTCGTGGCAACACTGTTAATTTCTGTATGATGACATTGATGATTGATGTCTGTGTTTTTTAGGAAAGTGTTCGGCTGCTGCGCTTGATGTGCTCGCCAACGTATTTCGCAATGACATCCTTCCAATCCTTCTGCCGATACTGAAAGAACTTCTCTTCCACCAGGACTGGGAGCTCAAGGAGTCCGGCATTCTGGTGCTTGGTGCCATCGCTGAAGGTAATCGACTAACAGCATGAGCTGTGTAAATTCATTTGTAGGGTGTTTACGCGATCCAGCAAGCGTCCAGCTGGCTCGGCCATTATAACATATGGCACCAAACGTTCAGCATTAGCATGTGTATTTTTGAATACATTTGCTGGAAGTTTGCTGGACGTTTGCTGGAAACACCCCATAATTCTCAACGGTCGTCGAGTAATTATTACTCTCAGCGATAGTGGGGACAATATTATCTGCATCATCGTTGCTAAATTTTTCTGTTTGATTTCGCTGGTACTACGATAACTCTTGAACCGCTACATTTAGCTTGATGAAATTTTGGGCATACATGTACGTTGACAGGGACAAGAACCCTTTTAAATTTCACAGGTCAGAGATGCATCACGGGACTGATTATTCTATACTTTGCCATAGCGAGATATGGAGCTAATAATGCCATAAGTGGCTGCTAGCTATTGGCCGACACTGACGCCATTGCTTTAAATATTGCAACATGCCACAGCAGCTACCGTGAACAGCTTAGGTGAGTTTTTTTTATTTTTCAATTTTTATTTTATTGTTTCAGCAAATGCTGCTGCTTTCTCGGGAACGACTGTTTGCTGCTAGATGTCTATGGGATAAATAGTAAGCTGTCGTTGAAGTTGGTAGGAGTCTGTGTCTCTGTTCATCGACTTTTCTTGTTTTTTTCTAATGCACATCACTTCCCTGATCCACCGATCCATTCTGTATCTTTCTCTGTTTATCACTTTGGCAAACTGCCTATCCTTAGTTTATCAAGGAAGTGATGTACAGCAAAACTGACACATCTTTCAGCTGGAGTTTGGCAGATGTGTAATTTTTCCGTTGTTATTAACATTTTCAGGTGAATTTTCTTCTCGATGTTGTGAGGATATGTGTGTTTCATTGTGGTTTAGAGTATATTTTGTGGATGCGATGAAGCCTAGTGAACTCGAGACCATGATCAAAAACATACTTTCATCGCTGTGATGAGTATTGGCAAGCAACGTGTGCTGTACATGTGATAAACAGACTTGAGGCACAATTCATTCATGATGCTTTGACAGTCTCAGAAGTGGCAACTGATTGGCATGAGCTAATGATACCGCAGCGCAATATGCAGCCATCCATCGCTTGTGTTAACGAACAATTGGACTCGTGGTTTGCAGCTAGCAGACATGCCACTGCTCTAATCAGCCACACTAGGCCTTCACCCCGTAGCCCGTAGACACTGGTAAGAGATAGGAGTGCATGGTAGGTTATGAAATACATAATTTTCTGCGCCGTGTCGTAGGTTGTATGTCCGGTATGGTGGTACATTTGCCGGAGCTTGTGCCGTATCTGATCACGTGTCTTGCGGACAAGAAGGCTCTCGTACGCTCCATTACTTGTTGGACTCTTAGCCGCTATGCACACTGGGTTGTTGGCCAGCCCCACGAACTCTATCTTCGTCCTCTGATGACTGAGGTATCTTCCACTGAACATTAAATGGATTGAATTGAGTGCGTGTGTTGTATCGTACAGGGTGCATCCAAAAAAGTAATCCCCTGAAGTTGTTTGCCATTTTTTTTGCGGCAACCGCTTGGAATTTTGATTAATGCAAAATTTTACATATGTATTTTGCTGTATTACTGTGCAACTGTCAATGACAGTGAGACAGTCACATGTTAGAAAGTTACTTGTTTTTGTTATTGTACACTGCAGGCTCTGTTAAATCTTTCTAGTCCTATTTGTGCCCCCCCCCTATTTTACCGGGTGTGCCAAAAAATGATCCAACTTATTTTTGTCAGAACTTCATCAAATCTGTACCAAATTTGACAATTTTTGGCATACAGATAGCCAAGACAATAGAATTATGTATGGTACACTTACTGTCCACCTGACAGAATTTATGTCAACGCACTGCCGTGTAAAGCGCAGATGCTCCAAATTGTTACAATAT
>Ga0209367_1002513_pt1 | contig 24257 bp, 11 predicted proteins | sample WorMetLIZISLAND2_FD_187412 | JGI IMG/M metagenome (GOLD analysis project Ga0209367, IMG submission 187412) | Marine gutless worms symbiont microbial communities from Max Planck institute for Marine Microbiology, Germany - Olavius geniculatus... ... | reverse complement strand
ACAGAACGCTGGGCGCCAATATTACTGTCAAAGTTATCATAAAATTCTGCACTTTCAGGAAAATGGATAAAATGTATATGTTAATTTTGGTGACCACGGACCTTTAAACAGTCCTGTCAACCTCAGCAAGAAAATTTAACAACGGAAACACTTTATACAAAACTAATAAAATGCTGGTGGTCAGCATGACATCTGCCAGTTGCCAGTCTACGAAGACACTAAGTTTAATGAAAAACGTTCTACGAATTTCAAATTACCACTATCAGCAGTTAATGTACAGGACGAAACTGCACAATAGACATCTACTGAACAGATTAGCTTCTCAACTCACCGGAGCATCTAAGCCACCAGCCAACAAGCACTCTTTTATATACTGAAAACCTTGTTTCTCTGCAAACTAAAATAAAAACCACAACATAACCAATTACTATACACCATATATTTCTGACAACAGTGACAAAGTATAACAACACATCTCTCACCATTCACAATGCACTGACCAATAAATGATAACAGTATTAAAATATGTAGGCCTATGTACAAGACATTCTATGCAGAAATACATACATACATCATAGTTTATTATGCCAATAGCTAATTAGCACATACATATAAAATATAAAATAAGGTCATAAAATCGTAAAAAATGCATTACAAAAAAACTCGATCTCAGATCAATATTCCATAACATGCAAAACTGCAATGATGGATGATATTATAGTTACTAATAGCTACAGCTTAAGCTACAGAAAATTAATCACACATTAACAGAACTAAACAATAAGATTATGCACAATACAAACAAACAGAACATACTCTGTTTATCAGGTCTGTCAGCCATGCATATGAATCCTGCAATGCACAGTGCATGTAAAATGGTTACAAGATGATAAATATTTAAATTTGCACTATATTATACACAATAAAACACATATAGGTAAACAATTTTGAATAATTCCACAGTTTACACAGCAATATCTCCAATAGTTCCATTTTGACAATAGAAAGTTAACAATAATTCCAGGCACCAAAAGTTACTGCTTGAAAGACGTTGTGTACCATATCAAATTTGGTATAGTATCACTCTAAATAATTTTGTACTTGACACGACATACTCGGCCAGTGCTGACAGCATACACTTTTCCAGCACCAAACACATCTTCCCACGGTGGCCGATCATCCATTGGCAACAACCGTTGACGATTCTTCGCATTGTATTCAGATTCCATGTTTAACACCTGACAGCACGTAGGATCAAACAACATCAGCAAGAGTGGCAATATGACAGCAAAACCAACACAGTTTTGAAATGTTACATACACAACATGTCTAGACTAGGTGTCTTCTTATGGAACACAACAACTAGAAAACTTGCAAATATGCCTTAAATTCACTAAATTTATCTAACTTTTTATGGAGATACATTGCTAATCTGTATAACAATGCATTGCAGAACCAACAGAGAATTCAATGTTCAGGTTTAAATTAATCATTTAAATTCACTGTATTTGTAAAATTAACTAACAATAACCATACAGGATAATTAACCACAATATACCATTGCCAGAACATGAAGCAGATCAACAGGAACAGGTTCATAACGCAGCCGTGTAGCAATTAGATCTATCAGCAACTGAAGCATGTCAAAAATTCCTTCTTGGATGTCAATTCCCCATCGATGCACAGCGGCCGATGTCAGTAACTATGCAAATAAACATAGTGATTAAAAAGCTGAATAGCAATACCACACCACACAGCATTACACTATATAACATTTACAATTACACATTTTACAAGGTACAATATATACACATTTTTTAAACAAGTAAATCAGTTTTTATATTCTAATTTTAGGTTAGACATGTAGAGATACTGAGCAACTTGAATTTGTATCATAAATCATCGCAGAAACAAACATGAGAAAAAAACACTTGAAAATTAATGGAGTAGACCAGAAGTCATTAACTTTCTGTTCATAGCAAAATACGAGAAAAGATATTTGTGATAGTTCAAACAATACAATTTAAAGTACATGTTGACAACTTTCTTATATTACTAGAAATAGTAGCTGATGAATACTTGTTTCAACAGAAGCTAACTATAATAATATAACCATGTTTTCTACAACTACTGCCAATAACTGTTAATTACATTACCTTATTAAATGCCTCTGGCATGCATCTATCCATAAAGCGAAGACAATTCTGATCAGTTTCGCACAGACCTAAAATACACATTACATTATCAAATTTTTCCAATTCAGTTCCTATACAAAGAAACAATTAAGCAAGATATAATCATATGCTAGACATTCAACTGCCATCTACAATAAAATTCCAAATGAGTAGTACTGTAATCAGTTTACCTTATACAAACTCATCCACTAATATGCAACTCACAGTACTAAGTAAACAAACATCAAATCATCAAAAGATTAAAACACATAGCAGATGTTGCAGAAAAATCATGGCTATATGTAAAAACAACCGTACAACATTAATTTACATGTAACCACTGAATTACCATACTTAAGATGATATCCAGTATTCACTCCTACATGGTTGTCAAATGCAAGACAACACAAAACATCATAACATCTACACTGTGAGTTAAGAAAAATACACCACTGAGCACTGAGTTTTATTCTAAAATCTAAATCCATCAATCTTTTAATGTGCAATGAACAGCTCTCTATGTGCTTATGCAAATGACAACTTAGAAACCTTCTTGTGCTAGCTTTGTTGCAGCAATAAGACATCTGCCCAGAGATTCCTCTCGTTTGTACGGTATCGACCACGATTCGGTAAATACTCTGTTCTCTAACTCATACAGGTATGGAACTGGAAACTCAAATGTATCTTCTTTCTCGGGAACCGGTGCCTACAATAACAATTAAAAATCAGAATACAATACATAATTCAACAATTAAACGCTGCTCATATTAAGCCAGTAACAGTTTAGTAGACGAGTGTACACAAAAAAAGTAACAAAAATATTGGTAGCAAAACATTGTAAGTAAATCATCTGGGTATCGAAATGTCAAAGTGGCAAACTGTCAGCGATGCTAAATTTTTGCATCTAATTGGTGTTACCATTTTGCAACAGTGCTAACTACATCTTTTCAACATAATTCAACATAAAGCTAAGAGATAAACAACCTTGATATTCATGTATAACACTATTTAACAACTAAACAAAAACAGTATTTGTCATACAACTCACCTGCCCAATTTGGGTGGCAGTATCATCTTTGACTACAGTATCGTAGCTTGGCGGCAGTGATGGCCCGTAGACCGTGGAGCTCGGCGGCGGACTACTAAATGTCTCGCTCTCGTACAGAGTGTCGAATCCCGCCGTAGGATGGTCGCCAGTCAAAATAGCTACTGCTTCGCTGAGATCGTTTTTCGCCAGTCGAAGGGCCTGCTTGGCAGATTCACGGACGAAACCCATGCTGCAGAGCATGTCTATGTTTTCGTCGTTGCCGTCCATGACGGACTATGGCAATACAAAATCACTGTAAAATATACAGAAAATGTCAAAATGCCTAGACTATAAATACTGTTCACTTGTCGTAAACGAACGGTTGTGCAAAAGCAAACTTGCGGAAATGTTGTAAACATACAACTACGCCATATTTCTTACGTCATTCAAAACTTGAAATAAAAATAAGTAAACAGGGAAGTCGATTGCCAGCCTTGACTAGTTGACTTGACAGTTGACAAATTACCGCGTAACACTCGACAGTTGCACTTGCCAGTAGTGTCATAAACTTGATTGTTAATAAACAAGTACAGTTTATTTATTTATTTTTTTAGGTATGTTGACTACTTTCATTACTTCAAGATCGGTGATCATCGGGTGAGCCCAAAGTCAAGACCGAACTTGACCTGACTAAAGTCAAGTCTAAAGTTAAGACCAAAGTCAAGATCAAAGTCAAGACCAAAGTCAGCTGGCAATTCCAATATTAAAAGAATACAATTATGCCTTTGCTTGATTAAACGGGCGTTCCAGTTTAATATTTGAGTGTAATATTTATTTTTGTCTGGTAAAATAAAGTGTGCCGTGGCGGGCGTCTGATATTTTATTTTATGTGCATGTATATCTTTATTGACTTGAACATTTATCTGTCAGTCTATCTGTATGTCTGTCTGCCTGTCTATTTGTCTGTCATTTCATTTGTACTACCTGAGTGGTGAATAAACGTATATATAAATTATAGGCGTTTTGGTACTATTAATGATAATTTTTATTCACACAAAAGCAGTGTAGAATGAAACAGAGACAGACAGAAAGTAAGACAAACAATAAACCAGTTATCGACCGTTACGTAAAAAAGATAGACGACCACAAACCAAAGTCAAGTCTAAAGTCAAGAAGTCAAGCCCAGCTTGTAGATAAGCCCAAAGTCAAGACCAAAGTCAAGACTTTAGTAACGAAACTTGACCTCACCCACTGCAATGTTCAATAGTCATTTTTGCGGCTTTTTAGCTGTGCTGAAACTCTTTCTTGTCTCCCTTGTATCTCGTAGTTATATTGTTTACTTTTTACGGCAGCAATCTGGATTAATATTGATTTTTAAAGTTGACCTTGTGGATTGGAAGACTGCAAAGTAAAGAGTGCGTTATCTGTGGATAACATTTCACGCTACGTGTGCCAAAGTGTCATTTGACTAGATACAGGATCTAGAAAGCAGAGGTCGAGTTGATGGGGGTGGGGTCGGATCCGTCGGAACTTCCCAGACTGAGCAATCAAAATTTAGAAATACCGGTAACAGCTATATGTAGGTTACAACTTATTTGTATGTATCTTCAGTGTTGTGCAGAATTTAGTTTGACAGCTGTCAAGGAAATATAGTACAAAAAAGAACTTTGATATTTTTTTGTATTTTGTTTATATAGAGTGATGCATGTGTGGGCTTGCATCCAGATTCGTCATTGCTGGAGTCGCGTAGCAGCGTATCACAGAGCTGTCACGTGTAATCAGTTTCATCAGCCATCACTCTCGTTGTATGGTTACTTTCAGTTCTTAGTGATGTTTTTTTCAGGTTAAAGTGATATTGCTGTTTGAGGAATTTGTTTTTTAAACATAATTTCACATGTGTCAGATAAGGGTTGATTCAAATGTTGTGTTACTGTTAAGTGATTTGCATTTTATATAGCATATGTTAATTTTTTTTGTTACTTGCATGCAGTAGCTCAGTTACTGTATGCATTTACTGATGTACTTTTAATATAGTATTTAAATTTATTGTATGCAATAATGAATGTACTGTTTGTAGTACATTTTACCTTTATGTTTGGCTATTGTTTGCATATTTCTCCTTCTTAGTGAACACGAGTCTTCACTTATCAGTATATGACTCAACTCTTTTAACTGCCTGACTCTGTTACTAATCTGGTTGTTTTTTTAGATTAAGGCCACTTTTAACTGCAGCAGCTAGCAGCTCATTCATGGCAGACAGTGCCTCTCCAAAGGTAGGTTATACTTACATGTGAAAATATCATTTTTTATGTATTTATTAATGCTTTACTGAACAGAGCTTTCAGAGCGTGCAGTAGGTCTCATCAGCTAGTTTTTCATAGTCTGTTGGTCAACAATACTGCACATGAAAGGCTGATTGTAATATCTGGTATGAAGTTTACAGCTGATGTCATTTCTACTGATGGATAATACATGTAGCCTAATAATCTAAAAGCATTCGCATTGCTGGCTTTATGTTGCAGGAGAAGAGTGAAAAAGATAGAAGTGAAAATTCTGCAGTATCAACGTGTAAGTTATCTTGGAACGAAAACTGTGTGAGGTGTAATAAGTCTATAGGTAATAAGTGTTGGTCATTATCGGCAGTGTTGTAATTGGTCATTTGAAATTAGTATAAGTGATGTTGTTCTATGCATTTAATATATATTGCTTTATAGGCCACTGTTTTAAGTAACACTTTCTAACACTTAAATAGCTTCGGCTATCAGCAACACTGCAAAGTAATTTTCTGCAACATATTGGAGGCATAGCAGAGGTCTCAAACTCTGCTGGAGATGTGTCTGTTACTGAATAGATTTGCCAGTTAGTGGGCTGCATTCATTTTTTTGTGTATGATAGAATTTAAAACAGCAGGCAATACTGCAGCTGCTAAGTAGGCAAGTAAGTAAGTAAGTAAATGTGTGGAGTGCATAATGTTGGAGAGAAGTTTGCTAAGTCAGAGTCGAGAAATGTTTGATGACTACTTAAGTTACTCGAGCAGCTCATCAGCATAAGGAGCTAGTTCAGGTGTACCTTAATTCTGCCATTTTATTGATACTGTTTGTTAGTAAATTTTTTCTGGTCCAAGTAAGAAGTTGTCGGTGGCAGATAGTGCATTTGAGGTCTGCAGCATGTTTAAGGTCTGCAAAGTATTGTACTGTACAGGCTGGCACATGCAGCAAAGAATGTATACATGAATATTTTATGTAGATGGAGCCATAGATCAGTTTCAGAAATTATTAGCCTTAAAGGTCCACAGACACCAAAATTAACTTACCATTTTCCTAAAAGAGCACGATCTTCTGAGAATTTTGACAGTAATATCAGCACCCAGCAATTTGTCAACACAGAGATATTTGCATTTGAAGTTGAAGATCTACGAAAATGATGCAGAAAACATGCCGCCACGATAGCCCCTGGTGACGTCACTAGCCTAGCCTAAAGACATCATGAATGTTAATGGCCTAGCCTAGGTTGATGACGTCACCGGCTAATTCATTAATATTCATGATGCCTATGAGCTAGGCTGATGATGTCACCGGGGGAACTGATAAATTAAATCATTTTAGCCCAACATAACGTCATGCTGCATTTCGTTTGAAATCGCACATTAATTTCATATATTTATGAAGCTCAAATCGACATATTATACATGCGAGGTTAAATGTCTAATTTAAATTTACATAAATTGCTCAAGTGAGTTTGACCATGGCCATGGACCTTTAATCATTGCAGTGAAGGGTAGTCATGTTGAACACTTGAAGACGGCATTCAACATGATCATCATTCACTGTCCAAATTGCTTGATATATGGAAAGCATGTATGTTTCACTTTGTATGCAGATATTATTTGTGTGTGGTGGTAGTGTGAGGTGAACTGAAATCTGGGTGCTTGGTGTGGTTTGCAGCGGAATGGTTGGCTAATTTATTTAAGCGTCATGTTGAACTGGGCTCTGAGTCTAAGTCTGAAGTTGAGAAAGTTCTCGAGAAGCCGGACTTAGACAGTGTGATAAAGTACATGAAGAGCGATCGCTGTAAGAATGTCATCACATTGGCTGGTGCTGGCATCTCCACATGTAAGTTTTTCATTCACTGCATTTCAGTCAGAGCAGCTGACACCATGTAGAGAATTCTGTTAGCATTTTTATTGCATCTTGCAACTTATTACCACTCATTGATTTTTTTCTTATGCTTTATATCGTGCTATCAGTGAAAGGCAATTTATATTTTCATTCATATCTTTACTGGACATTGCCTTATTTTTTGTAATTTCTTTGCTGGCACAGTCTTCAGCAGTAATTTTAAAATGATCATTAAAATCTTACCACATAGTACAATCTTTGCTGCACTGCATTGTGCAACATAATTGCTAGAAAATGTTGCATGAACTGTTTACATTTGAAAACACGTCTTGACTGTGGTGGGATTTATAATGATTGCTTAATTACTGTAGTCCTGAAGAGTGCTTTTCTGATAGTGAAAAAGTATTTAAAATAGGTCATTATTTGGTAAAGTTATGACAAGGTTGGTGCTCTACTTTTTGAGTCGTAGTATAGTATTTTTTGACTCGGCTTATTGTATATTTTCAATTCATGTTGGATTGCAGATATATGTGGATGTAGGTGAAATTTTTTGATTTGCAAGCCTTGTAAAGCTGGCGTATGAAATGTGCACATTTTATACATGAATTAGTTTATGCATTTGTGGTGGTGTTGTGCGTGTACAGCTTGTGGAATTCCAGATTTTCGCAGTCCTGGAACTGGATTGTATGACAATCTTTCTGAATATGACTTGCCAACTCCGCAAGCTGTTTTTGACATCCACTATTTTCATGTAGGTGAAGTTACATAATTTTTGTTGACACATTTGTGATGGTGTTTTGTGTGTATAGCATGTGGCGTTCCAGATTTTCGCAGTCCTGCGAGCGGATTGTATGACAACTTTGCGCAGTATGATTTACCAATTTTGCAAACTTTTTTTTACATTCGTTATATTCATGTATTTATCTGGTACTATACAGAAGTTACTGTAAAGTGTTGCAAGTATGTGTTGCGTGTTGCATGTTCTGTTAGAAACAGATTGTGCAGGTGTAAAATATAATTTCACAAAGGTATTAATATTAATCTGATGTAGTAGTGAAAAGGCTGCTTTTTTGTTCATGTAAATAGACATTTTTAAACAAATTTTTGCAATAATTCTACTGATTTATTAGGATCATTGTTTTTTGTTCAATATTTAAGCTTTTTTGGGTGTTATGCACGTTGATCTGCATAATTACATAATCATAAACTACTTTGTGTAACTTTCCAGCAGCATCTTGGTTTTAAGGCCTAGGTTGATATTGTATTACGGACTTGCAGCCAGCGATCATATATTTTGAAACTCTTAAGAGACCAAGTATTTGCTGTGAATAATATGGATGTTGTTGTTCATGCTTTAATATTCTTAAAAGTAAGATATGCAAGGCGTGTTTACGGCAGGCACCTTATGCTTGCAGTAATGCAAAAAATCGACCCAACGCTTTTTTGCACCAAATGCACAGATTCTGATTTACTTAGTGAGGTATATGATATTGAATCATTTTTGTCATATATGGACTTCAGGATCATTAATAAGATGCATTAACTCACTGTTACCATGTAATAAAAGCACTTTGGCTTAGAGACAGAGAACACCAATTTGAACTGCTGCCTTAGCAGTTCAATCTCTTTCGTAATTCTTTTGTTCCATTGCAGAGCAGGGCAGCCAGTGCTGCCCCATAGGCTTAGGCTGTCATGTGGGCCCATCAGCCATCCCCAGAAAGTTCCCAGCAAGTACTGGGTACTAAAAGTCACGGCAGGAATAGCAAAGAGCAAAACTACCCCAACTGACATGACTACATCTCTATGCTGTGCTGGTGGGGCTATGCAGAGTATTTCACAGTCTCCACAGGAAACCACCCGCCAGTTGCCCAACCTATCAGCAGACCAGCCACAAGCAATGCAGTCACACCACCCTTGGAGGTTTCCGAGCCAGACAGAAAACCGTAGTTTTGAATTGCGAAGTTTTCAGTATCTACTGCAAATTCCAGTGTGACCTGTTGTCCCCACAAAAGCCTTCAAACTGCACTGACCAACTCCGAGACATAACAGGAACAGCAAAGCCACCCAGCATACATGACTAGAACCCAATGAACCCCAGCAAGTCATGATCTCAAATCAGCACCTTTAGCTGTCCAATGGGTCAACCTTCTTATGCTACATTATGGAAGTAGCTACTGGGTACTGTAGGTCCACGATGCTTTATTCTTTATTATTCGGCACAACCCTTCAGTCACCTCGCAAAGAGCTTTTTCTATCCACCATTTGGAGGATGCATCTCTGTACATTATAGCATGGGGTAACTCTATTGTTATGTGATGTTTGTACAAGTATAAGTAATTGCCTATTGTTATAACTGCCATTTGGTGTCAACTTATTTGTGGTGTTTTTTCCATTATTTCTGTTGTCTTTAGTTTAACTTTCTGCTTCCTCTTTTATGTTACTGTCATTGGTATTTAGTTTTATTGTATGGTCATGCATGTGAGTTTGTTATGTGTGCATTTTGATAAATAACTAAATGTTAGACATTTAGATTGAAGTGTTCAGTGTATGTTTGTGATAATGTGATGTTTATTGTATATAGGCGGTCTGATTTGACATTAACTATGTTAGGTTTGAGCTTAACTATAATTTTTGCAGCTCTGTTACTACTGGCAATTGATTTATAATTTAAAAGCCAAGTTGCACCATTTTACGTAACTGTTATAAAGCGCTCATTGGTTTCATCAAATGTTAATTTTTCAATATTTATTGGTTTTCCTGTTGCCAGTATTATCTTTATAGTGTAAAAATAATTTTTAAAGTAGACAATTGTGATGGCATGTGACGTCACAAACAGCTATTGGCATCAGCGTAGCATTTGAAAGAATTTGATGCTAAGAACATTGACATGCATTAATGGAGCGGAGTGCAGTACCAGACAAAGAGACCTCGCATTTTGAGATGTCGCCGTCATACCAGAAATAGGCCGGATGTATGCTCTTTCCGTTGCACCAATCACCGACAGATTCCAACTTCTGATTCTGGAATGCAAGCAAGTTCCCTTCACTGAGCGCGCGCTGCCTTGATTATATGGCACGCTTCTAGCATGAAACTTTTTCACACGCTGCAGTATATGCTGTAAACAAAGTGCGATTTATGACAGCATTATTTTGTTTGCATATTGTTTTATTAGAATTAATACAAAGTGATGTTTTTATTTCAGTAGATCAGCTTATTATCATTCTACAGTTATTTGTCCAATATATTTTTTTCATGCGACTTGGCCTTAAAAATTGCTAAAATTAACATTGGACACTGGAAGTGGATATAAATAGTGATAATTAACTAATGATGTACTTGGAGTAGTGCGCATATTTATATATTGCTTTTATATGTTCTATTTATTCTTGTTTTCTATCTTGTTGATTATATCACGTGTAGCACAATCCGGAGCCATTCTTTGTTCTGGCAAAGAATTTGTGTCCTGGATCTTTTAAGGTGAATATATTGCATACTGTTTGCTAATGGACTGAGCAGTAGTTTGTATTACTTAGGTCATTTAAAAAAATTTTTTTATGTACTTTAAAAATATCTCATTGATTGATTGATTTTATTTATTTAAGCAGAGAGATCTGATGTACAACATTTTGGACAGTATATTACTTGTAGTGGAATTATGATGGCATTAACTGCATTACGGAGGGGGAGTGTTGTGACATCATTGACTTAGACTAGTGTTTACTATGATTCTAGTGTAATTTCAAGCTCTACGTATTTATATTTTATAGCTGAATTGGCTGGATTCAGTTGTGCATTGTTCTGTTATAATTCAGATGTATTAAACATTGCCATTGTTTGCTAATTGCATGTGCAAATAAGGTAAGAAAACTTACAGGTGTGACAGTTGCAGTTTTATTTTACACTGATAATGTCTTATTACGGCATAGCGGACATTTCAGCAATAAAAGTAACATTGTTATTTTGAAACATTTCTGTCGTTTTGTTTGTTGTGTTTAATCTATGTGATTAATTCTTTCAGCCGTCACCATGTCATTACTTTATTCGTCTGCTTCAAGACAAGGGATTGCTGCTGCGTCACTACACGCAGGTTTGTTCAGTGTATCTTCATGTACTTGTATATTTGCTTATGTTGCACAATGTAAATAGTCTTTGGCATGTATAGTTCTTTAGTGTTTTGATTTTTTTGGTGAGCAAGAAGCCATAAATAAACTGCTTTCTCTTTACTAAACGTTGACTGTCTCTCACTCTTGGACATTTGAACAGGTTGCATAACAGTCATAAGTGATAGTGCATGGCCTGTGTGCCTGGAACCATGGTGTAATTGTTGCATCCACTGAAGGCCGGTTTTTGAAATGAGGAGTAAACCTCGGATTAGTTGCCCCATCAGAGTCTGAGAAGTTATGAAAATGTGCTCTCATGTGATAGTTGTTCATTTTCAGAAGTTGTAAATTGTTAACAGGAACTTTCGTACCAGTAGTGCACTAATTTATCATAATGTATCATACTCAGCTTTTTTTGTCTGATGGTGTACTTAAAGAATAGTTCTTCATTCTGTTGCTGCACAGTGTAAGAGAAGTTTAATTAGTATAGTTTCCAGGTTTACATGGTTACATGTGAAATGGGACTTTTTGAACATTGGAACAGTTCCATTGCAATGGTATCAGTTTTGCATAAGTAAGTAAGTAAGTAAAATGGGAATTTATATACCGCATATCGTTAAATTGACCTCTAATGTGCTCATCACACTAGTACTGACTGAACAAGATTGTTTTGAAGAATTGTTTGAAACTGCCAACGTCACACGCTGGATCTCTGAGTTCATCTGGCAGTGAGTTCCAGACCGTCGGATTGTCGGAAAAGCCCGATGGTTGTACGTGTTGAGTTGACAGCATGGTGCAGTGAGCTGGTGTTGGTTGGTGGAACATAGCCAATGTTGAGATGCGACTTTGATGGCTGGGGTAATGTGCTTGGTGAGGTACCAAGGTGCTTGTCTATGCAGACAATGGTACATTGCTAAAGAGCTTACGTCCTAGCTTAGTGCAAGGTCATCTCTTTATATGCTCCACATTAGCCACTTTGTTTGCTAATCTGACACTGTGTGGCTGGAAATGTGCATCTGACAGTTTAGTCTGATGAAACAGCAAGATTTCAAGATTTATTCAAAATGTCACCATCACTGGTGTCCAAAGTTCAGTTTTCCTTCATTGCCCATAAGTGGAGCTTCAGGTATAATGAGCAGTTGGACAGTTTGAGAAATAATTAGTCTCAATTATTGCAGTGAAAGGCATTTGAGTTGAACACAGTGTTCAGGTTGTTCAACAAGACCAGTCTTTACTGCTCTGGTCTTATCCGAAACTGTAAAGCATATATGTTTCACTTGTTTGTGCATGACTGTATAGTAACCATTGGTGTGTGATGATGTATGTACACGATGTTCCAAAAAAACTAAGTCTTGCATTGATATCTTTGCCAAACTGTGACTGACTTTCACAATTTTTTTTATTGATAGACTCGTAAAAAAATTTGTCGCAAAACTGCCATTAAACTGTAGTATTTTACAGGGTAAGTGTAGCAACACTTTTTAGGTGTGGTGGGGTGTTTAATGACAGTTTGTGGCAAATTTTCTCAGGAGTCTATCAGTGGAAGAATTTCAAAAACTCATCACAGTTTAGCAAAGATATGAGTATAAGATATGAATGAATAATGCAAGGCTTAGTTGTTTTAGAACACAGTATGTGTGTGTGTGTGTGTGTCCATATTATGCATGTTGTGCATAGAACATTGACACCCTGGAGCGTGTTGCTGGTGTGAATGAGGACAAGATTGTTGAAGCTCATGGAACGTTCCACACAAGCCACTGCATGAGATGCAGGAAAGAGTATAATCTGGACTGGATGAAAGGTGTGTAATCTAATGTGATATACTGTGGATTTGCCAATTCTGGAGTACCATGGGCGTAGTGGCTACTACAAGGGTGCTTTACGCTATTAATGAGCTAAGAGTTCTGTGTTCCAGTATGAAGGTCAGAACAAAAACAGTTTTGTGATATTTCTTAACGACGTGGCACGGATTTATCATTAGGTATCTGCTGCACAGATTTTGCAAATAAATAACATCACATGTTTTTTTAGTATTCAGGATTCATTTAAACCCATTTCTGTTTTATAAGTTAGAGAGGGATGGTATCATTAATTTTTGCTGCGTAAGTAAGAGAGTGACAAGTTGTATGCAAGGGAAGGGTACAAGTAGGCAGTAATAACAATGGTTTGGGATCTTTGAAGTCGTTTATTGACTGGAAAGGGATTATCATTAAAATCAAAAGCCAGCATGAATACAAACTGTTTTGAAAAGCTATCATGCTGTATTGCAGGGAGATTTGGCTGATGAAAGTGGAGTAAAGTTTCATAGTTTTGTCTTTTTTTCTGACTTATTGGTGCCTGTTTTTGCAGAGAAAGTATTTGTGGGTGGTGTTCCAAAGTGTGAAAAAGAAAACTGCAATGGTGTAGTCAAACCAGGTCAGTCTGTTTCTGTGTTAATGCCTGTAGCACTGTTCGCCATGCATTGTATTCTTTAGTTATCAGTTTTTGTTTGCCTCTATCCATCGGCCATTCATTCGTCCGTCATTGTTTGTGCAATTTTCGTTGTATGCACCGATTGATTTCTTTTACTAAACTTGATGGTAAGTTGTGTTGAGAATATTCTTACCAAAATTATCAAATCTGTACAGCAATCGTTTTCCAACTTGCAATTGATAATGTTGCGGATGTTTTTTAATGTTTTTTTGTTTACTTGAACATGTATTTTGCTATTTCTGCTTTCTCCAGTTAATGCAGAAGCAGACATTCGGTGAGACGGAAAATTGAACGGTCTTGTAATGGCCAGTTATACAAATTGGTTTATCTTTTTTCAAGCTACAATCAGTACTGTTAAGGACAATTTTTGAGACACAGTAGTATAACTTTATTTGCAGTAAATGTGTGTTACAACATTATTTTGACATGATAAAATCTCACTGCAGTTTATAGCACATAATGCATTATTATCTGTAACTGTTGTTTATCACAGTCATTGGTCAACTGCTCATATATTTTGTCGATGAAATATGATTAGCAGAATTAAGTGTGATTTGTTTCGTGTATAACTCAGTCATGAAAAGACACCAATTTGGGAGTTTATCTTGCTTTGCAGATATTGTGTTCTTTGGTGAAAACCTTCCTGACAAGTTTTTCATGTGCAGTTCTGCAGTAAGTCTCATTGCAACATTCAGTCTGTTGACTTTTTTTATTGCTTTCAGATTTCATTTTGGTGATCAACGGCTAACATTTGATGTCCTTAGAATGTTGATTTTTAATCGACTGTACTTTACTAAAGGTCGAGCTTATTGTGTGTTTGTCATTGTCTGTCTGTCCATCTGTCCATCATGGATGTATTGTGGCTAAACAGTGCAAGATAGGGCCTACCTTGCTATTGATCACTTATAGGAAGTTGCATACTGGCTTTCAAATGAGATATAAATCATTGACGTTGGATGATCTTGAATGGTAATAATGCACTATAATAAGCCAATCATGCAGTATTGTGGGTGAATGGTAAGTCATTGAGGATTGGCGATGGTACCCGCGGATAGGGCGGTGGCGACTTCCTATAGGCTGTCAATAGTAACCATGTCTCCATCTGCAGTGGTTTGGCCACAGTTTTGAATGGAATGTTTAAAGCTATAGGTGGCCTAATAAGTTGGCAAATTCATCAAAATACAACCTTTATCTTTAATCTAATCTAATCTAAAATGCATTTGTATAGCGCATTTGTTTTTGTTGACGTTTCGGCAACCGCTGCTGCTTTCGTCAGAACGATTGTCCACCAGGTGTCGCTGTGGCAGGCCATAAGTCATCACACATGTATGGAGGTTGGTAGGACTTCTCGTCTCAGTTCATCGACTTGTCTTGTTCTTTCCTGATGTGTATCGCTTCCCTGATCCATTGGTCCATACTGTAGCTTTCTCTGTCGATCACCTTGGTGCGGTCTCAGTCTATGCCGTGGTTCAAAGAGAGGTGGCCATATCTCAGAAACAGTGAGAGATACGGCCTAGGTTAATATTAATCACTAATAGAAAGTGGCATATGCCCTGTCATATTAGTTGGAAATCATTCACCTTGGATGACCTTGAAGGCCATTATGCGCTATAGTGGTTAAACGGTGCAATATAGGGCCTAAGTTGCTATTGGTCACAATTGGAAGTTGCATATTGGCTTTCAAATGACATAAAAATTATTCACCTTGAATGACCTTGAAGGTCAGTGCTATAGCAGGAGCTGTATAGGCTGTAGCGTGTCCTCCTGAACAAGGTATTTTTGTTGTGAGAAATATCTGCAAATCCGATATTTTCCTTGTTTATTTACTCTGTGGCTTTTTATATCATTTGTTGAGATGACCATGTGCATGTAACGGTAGCTATTTATGTCGCTTGGAGAAATGACCACCTGCGATATCTGTTATACTAGCATTTATTGTAGCTTTCGAGACAGCATTTCATTAACATAGCATGCATAGAACTGTCTCACCTTTGACAAATCGCTTTTTCTCTGTGGCTGGAATTCGGACGCTGGACTTCGAATGTAGGCGATACAGTCGATTTTTTGTTAGCGATAGCTGGGCTTCTTGTTAGTTTTCTTAAGGCATTTAAGCTTTCGGTAGATAAAAATGATTTTACATTGATTGTAGGTTTAGAATTATCTATCATCACTGCTGTTATTTTTTTGTGATACAGTTTTTACCCTCTTTTGCATTTATGTGTTTTTAGTCATTTTGTATTTTCTTGTGGTTTGTGTTTATTTTTTGTAGTAAATTTCTTACAGAAGAGTTATTTGATCATTCTGTATGTTAGAATTTAGTTGTAAGCATCATTGGCTTTTCTGTCTTATGGAACACTTTGTTTGCTATTTTGTCTGCTGTGTTCGTTTTTTTTTGTTCAGCGTGTTCTGTGAAATAAAGGATGATGACCATGATGATGAATTCATGTCGTTGGTTACTGTAGGATTTTTCCAAGTGCGATTTGCTGATAATAATGGGCACGTCTCTGGTGGTGCAGCCGTTTGCATCACTTACAGACAGGTTTGCTGCAGAGTTGTGTTATCATTCAGTTTATTTGTTCTAAATTATCTCTAATGGTTTCACTTTCTGATACTGTTGTGTTATTTTACACATCAGCTAAGTCACTGTATCTCGAGCCGGCTTATTACTAAGGTCCGAGATTGGTGATTTATCATCAGTAGGGCCCACAGTTTTCCGTGGACCACGGAATTTTGAGCCAAGCCGCGGAATTTTCTCTTTGTTACAATGTTAAAATGAACGAAAAAACGTCAATAATTTACATCTATTCTAATCTGTGGATCCCAACAGCCGGTCTATTACAAGATTTGACTGCCTTGTAACAGTGTGTCTTAACCAGATGAAGTTTAGGAATGTTTGTGAAGTTAAGAAGCAACTGGTACAGCCGGGAATGGTCTGGAGCAGAACATTATCGATACTGCTGTCAATAAATGGAGAAAACGTCTCCTTGCCTGTGTTCGAATAGTGGACCAACGCTTCAAGCAATTTTACTGCAGGCAGTTGAAAATGGACATCTTATTGTTACGTGTCCTTGTAGTCTTAGGACTTAATGCCACGCTAAAGTTAATTCGTCCTTCATCATCATCTGGATGAATTGTCAGCCACAGTGTCAGAAATGTGAACAAAATATGTTTTTTCGCGTTAATGTTAATTAAGCAATCATATTGCATTGGATAAAAAAGTGATATTTTGCTGGTTGTGGTTTTGAAGGTAGTGCAGAAACAAACGTTGGGGAGGTGGGAAACTGAATGTTCATTTGATAGCAAGTTGTGTCAGGAATATTTGCGCCAAAAATTATCAAAATCTGACAATTGGTTTTCAAGTTACAGCCGAAAATGTCTGGGATGTTTTTTGGGGGGAACACAAATGTAGTTCTTTTTTGTATTTCTAGCAAGTCTGTATGTGTGTGCATTCAGGGTGCCTGATAGTACACCGAGATTGTACATCAACTTGGAGAAGTCAACTACTGGAGTAAGACTGACGTTTATTGTTAACTTATGGTTTTGAATTTGCCGATTTGTTGATTTCTGATAAGAAGTATGTTTTTAATAGAGCAAAGTTTTGGTGTATTTATAATGTTAGATAATTCATCAATTTGACATGTTAGGTTTATAGAATCAGTGCGGTGAGTTTCTGTAACAGAGAATTCTGTATTTAGTACATTAGTGTATTTAACATATAAGTTAGTCAGCTGTATTCAGCAGATTTTGATTGCATAGTAATTTTCACTGCTGATGTTACTGGATGTAGCTTTTAGGGTTGTCAGTCTGCAGTAACTGAAAATGAAGTTTCGAAAAAGTTCAGACTATAATTTCTTGGTGAGATCTTACCTTACCTTACTTTACCTCCGGGGTGGGCAAGCTGTTACACCTGCCCAGCACTGAGCCCATGTCAGTTCGGTCCAATACACTTCCCCAAATGTAACCGTAATGTGACAGGAAACGGTTATGAAGCCATGAACAGTTGTGAAGCCGTAGATAAATGACCGTGAAGTCGTAAATGGCTGTAAGACCAAAATCGGCGTAAAAGCTGAAAATTAACCAGTGCACGAGCACTAGTAGTGTATCTGCTCGTTTTGATCGGCTTTTAGTTGGCTCCCGCTCTCAGATTTTAGAAATACTTCAGGTCATCGGTGCATGAAGCCCCATCATCAAGTCAAGGTGGCCGACACAGTGGGGATTCTTGGTGGGAAAAGATATGTATTTTACTCAAGAGGTGTTATTAGTCTGGGAGCTGACAGGGGTCCCCGTGCACCGGCTTTGGGATTAACTGACTTGATTTTATCTGAAGTTCAGCCCCTGGAGTACAATAAAATATGCATGGGGTTTAATCCTAGAGGGGGTGCATGGAGACCCCTGTCAGCTCCCCGATCTATATCTTTTGGAGTTGTATGTTTGAAGTCATGACAGCTGAAGTCACGTACATTTTTGACAGTTTCTGAGCTATTGGTGGGCGATATGGGCAGAAATAGGAATAGTAATTAGTCTTTGCTGCATTGTATGATGTTGCTGCTGTAGGGAGATCCATGGTTGGCATTTCTCGGAATGAGTCACGGATTTAAATTTGATTCTGAAGATAATTACAGGTTGGTGTCTTACTGTCTTCTTGTTCTGCTTCGTGTAATATACCATCTAGTAATCACAATTGTTTTGTCCCAGAAACTAAAAAGCTATTTTTCAGCAGTTATTTGCTATTCATTGCTGTACATATTATGAAATTTAATAAATCTTAAAAAGCAACCTCATCCATAGAATGTTTGATGACTTAATGCTTACTTGACATTTGTGAGTCAGAGAATCAGACAGCTGGTCTAATTTCAGGGTTTGAGCGGATTTGCTGTATGTTGTAGGGATGTGTTTTGGGAGGGCACTTGTGACAATGGTTGCTACAACCTGGCAGACAAGCTTGGATGGAAGGTAAGATTTTTTGTTTGATCTGAACAGATTGAAACAAGATCAGCATACTCTATCATCGTCGTCATCATCGTCATTCGCTTTAAGATTTTTGTTTTGTTAATTTCAGCTGGACTGTTTTTGGAATACTTTATGTCTACTGGCTGTTAACCAAAAACGGACAGACGGCTAGACAGACAGACAGATAGACGCTGGTCTGTAGTAATTTATGCATCATGCTGGTATACTGTATAGCTATTTATGAGAAAGCCATCGCAGAGTTACGAAGCGTCACCTGCCTTGTGTGATCATGCAGTGTTATCGGCCTCCCGACACAGGTGAACGCCCCCACCTCTTAACCACAGCCGGGGAGGCCGGTACTTGATTTACCTATCACGGAGGAATGGAAGGCTGAGTTGACATCTTGGCCGACCATACTAACAGTTGCGCCTATGGCACAAGCTGTCATCTGTCTGTCTGTCCGTCTTTCTGCATACGGAGGACTCCTTGAAGCTAGGAGGACAAAACTCAGATGGCTCAAGTCTACGTTTATGTTAAAACAGAACCGCCAGGAACTACCGTTCTGGGCAGTCTGATGACGCATTGAATATACTTTGATGTCGCGCATACATGTCCGCACGGCACCAGTACGAAACTGGCACATGGCGCCATGAGGTACACTTCGCAACAGTCGTTAGAGGCTGATGCAGCCACCGCCGTTGGTTGGTGATTGTTTTTTTTTGACGCCGCTGCTGCCATGGTTGCTATTGATCACTAATAGGAAGTAGAGATGGGAAAGAACCCTCTTTGCTGGAGTTTGGTTGTGTTTGGGTTCTACCAAACATAAGGGTTCGGTTTGGTTCTGTTCGGGTTCTTTGCAGCTACAAAAAATTCGGTTCTAGGAAGTCGCATAAGCCCTTTCAGATGGTCCAGAAATCATCGACCTTGGATAACCTTGAAGGGTCATTACACACTCTGCTATGTCAATCGTGCAAATGGTATGTCGGCTATAGTACCATTGGATAGGACGATGACGAGTTCGTATAGACTGTCGGCGGTTGAGACAAGCAAGCTTGTAGTCACGGCACATTATTATTTATGACGTCAGCGTTACGTTATGACTACAAAGAAAATTCAACTAACAGCCATATTTTGTTGAAATATTTTGAATTAGTATTTTTTTGCTACAAGCGATGAAAATATTGGTGTAAATTGATCATCATTTAAGTGAACTGTGAAGAAAAGAAAAAGGGTGCTTTTTGTATAACACCATGTAGTAACCATGTCTATCTGCAGCGATTTGGCCGCAAGTTTGAATGCAAAGTTGCGGCCAACAAGCCGCTTCAGTTAGCAACATGGTTACTGTTGACAGCCCATAGGAACTTGTAAATGCCCTATCTAACGGTACCGTCGCCGACCAAGTTGAAGCCCTCTGCATCTCCCGATTCCCCAAATGGGAGTACTGTTTCTTTTGGCTACTAACCCATTGCGAACACCAAGTCTTACTTATTATTATATGCAAGGTCTATATAGGTCAAGGTCATATCTTCTAAAGTAAACAACGAATCGTTTTTGGTCATAATAAATTAATTATGGACAGAATCTCGTCCCGAAAAGTGGTAGTTTCGTCGATTTAAATCGAGTATTACACTTTAACAAGGTTGCAAGGTGGATTAGGTCGTCGGAAGTGTACGCATGGCTGTGCCTGAACGATCCATCGCCGAGTCTTTAGGTCTACATTAGATGCAAAATTACGTAAATAAGTAAAAACTAGAGTCTTCTGGTTAGTCGACGGTGAAGATTTGTTCCTAGCTTGCACCGTTTTTTTCTGATTCACCCACATGACGGACAGACAGACGGAGAGAATTGCGATGGCTAAGACGTGCTATAGCAGTTCCTGCTGTCGCGCGTAAAAACACTGCAGTTACATTTGCTGGCCTTTGGATACTCATGTATGGTCGGCCCATCCTAGTGAAAGCTGGGCTGTTTGTAATTATTCTGTTTTCTTGAGAATCAACTGACCAAACTTAGTGCAGTTTAAACGGGTGCATATGTCTTGTCTGGAGACTTCAGGACAGGTCCCCAGGTCTCAGGCTACGAAATAATGGTGTTTCATTGATTTGTCCAGCTTAACCCATTTATGCCTACGATCCCATATATGGGAACCTAATGTAACGCTGAATGATAAAATAATTTGGGCACTAATGGGTTAAATCATGGTCAGCAGCTGCGTAGTTTGCATGTTGTAGGATGAACTGAAGAAGCTGGTGACTTCAGAGCATGCTCGCATTGATGCTGAAGAAAAAGCTGCTGATAAGAGTTCAGGTAGGTCATTTTTGTTTGTGTAAACATTCCAGTATTAATCCGAGAATTTTGCTGTTGCTACACTAACTATGCTAACAAACATACAAACTTTCATTTAAAAGGGCAACTACCATAAAACAATTTTATTGCAGAATATCTTTGGATTTCATATTTATATTAGAAATATATGCATCAAACTTTCCATTGAAACAGTTATTGTTAAAAAAAGAACTCATAAATCTGTTTAGCGGTATAAATAGCTCCTGCTCCAGACTAAATTAAATTTTTAACCAAACTATTTTTACACAGTACTTACCAGTAATTTGTAGCAGACGACCAAACACATGAAACACGGCGTTTCATCTGGCAGAAACATTGAAAACTGTTAATTGTTTATTAGGTGTAGAATATGATGCGAAAACATTATATACGTACACAACAAGCAAATAAACAATAAACCAAAAACATGAAACTTTTGACTGCTTCGCCGGCAATCGCCACATGGGCGCACGGGAACCAGCTTCACTGAAAGGAAGGCTGTGATTGGCTGTGCAGATTACCACAGTTTCATACCAAAGCTGGTTCCCAGCTGGTTCGGGTTAAAAATCATTTAAAATCAAATGCAAATTGTTCATCAAACATTTTGCGCTGGTACCTTGCATTTAGCCTTCAGTAGAGGTCTACTATACATTAAATACATTAATACATGAAAATACATTAAAATCACAAAGGTCATTTTTGACTCTGCTACCCCTTTAATAACAAATCTGCTGATTTCAAACGCCATTGTATATTCACACTGGTCTTGCACATAGCACATCTTTACGTTTTAATCATCATCATGTGCCATCTGAAGGTTGATGTCATTTTTATGCTTATTATCAGACAGTCTTTTTGATTTCTTGTCACTCTTTTTAATCAGTTATATAATGTCATCTGTTCTTGTTCTTTCTGTTCAGTCTGTTGTTTCCATCAGACTTTTTTTTACGTAAACGTTAGCCAGTAAGACCAATACAACCTCTCGTCATATAGTGCAGTTAGTTACTGTTTCACAATGTTTTTCTTGAAATGTAATTCCTATCATAGGTAAGACCAGTGTTTGAATGCATCATTTTTTGGTCAGTATGTTGTTCCATTTAAATTTCAGTAATTTATGCTGAGTACTGGTACTTTGCTCATCCAGAAAACCCAGACTTAAATTACGTCCATAAATTTATATAAAATATACGTTTTATTATGATTATGGACATCTCGTCTATCTGTGTGTACATGGACATGTGTTTTTTGTTCTTTGTGTTGTTAAATGTGATTATTAATTAGCTTTTCCTATCGCATGTGTGTTTATGTGTTGCTTCAGAGTCTGGCAGTGGGCCTGGAAAACCATGAGACACTGTTCATCCCAAGCGTCATTATCGACGTAAACAGTTGAATGTCGTCAAATGTTGAGTGTCATCACCATTTGCTGTGTCAGAATGCTGGCGTGTCATTCCGTCCAAACCTCTTTAATCCTTATCCTCAGCAAATCCTTCGACTTGATCATATTCCTTCATCCGCTGTGTGATATGATTGCTTGCGGTGAAATGTTCGGTGATAAATGTTGTGTTTAATGTTTGCTGCTGGTCAGCGTTCAATGTTAAATGTTGTTAAATGTCGGCTGCTGGTCAGCACTGTAGCTGTGTAACTTTTCGTCTTTAGCCGCTGATGTGCGTTCACAGTTACTGTCAGCTCTATTTCTATGCACTACTTCACGTCTTTGTCTTTCTACTCGGAACCAAACTGGGTGGTGTTCCCTGCGAGTTATTTATTCCGGAAATGGTGGCGTGATGGCAGTTGGGCAGGAGGCGGGAGTGATTCCCTCCCCACTAAATATGGAAAATTGTTTGCGAAAAATACAGAATTTTGGGCTGAAAATCCTCCCTTTGGGGGGGAATTTAGAGAAAACATTGAACTTTTTGAGTACCCTATAATCTCCTACGTTTGAAATGTGCAGCTGTCTGTTGGAATTTCTTGTTCCCAACTTTTGTAACCCATTATGCTGCTGTCTTGAACTTTGTACAGTAGGCCTAACTGTAAAGCCAACCGGTGGTTTGTCATTGAAGTGTTGTACTCATTTTGAGGCAGTAAAACTGTTGTCGCTTTATTTACTCAAGTGCTTTGTCTTGAATGGTTGAATGCAGCTGTTGCTGGGTCAAGTTGCAGTAAAAACTGTCATAAATTTGTTCGTGTTAACGGAAAGATTTGTTGGCTAATAATTGAGTCTTTTTTTTGTTGTTTGTAAACTAAAGCTCTGGTTGATTGCATGCCTTCTGCATAACAGTAGGCTGTGTTACCAGGACCCCTGGCATACTGACCCAGTTGGTTAATGTCTAATGGCGCTGGTTGTTCATCATAGAGCCAGCCATCCAGCCAAATTGCACTGTGCTACGTTAATTGGGTTTAACCCTCACTGGCTCAAGGTGCCGAAAAAGGGGACGAGTTCCCCTGCAATGGATCTAGCAGTATATGTGAAATCTTCTTGATTGCGTGATCTCCACAACCCATCATTGATGCATCCTCGCTATCGATTTCATTTGTAAAAACACAGTAGAAGATTTGTAATGTGCATGTATACGGTCGTTGTAAAATATTGCGTTATTTATCTCGTGGAGAAAATTTCACTGATTCAATTTGCACATACTTTTGAGTGTAGAGTATAGTCTTCAGCGACAAGATTATTCAGATAAAAGTTTTACAGCAGCATGAAGTTCTGATGCATAGAAAATGTTCGTAGTGTAGTTATGTTTAACATTATTATGCAGGATATTTCTTTGTGCATGTGTTAGTTGTAGTTAGCTGTTTTATATTTTTTTGTTAATGTGCTCTATGTCTCAAAGAAGTAGTTCACCAAGCTAACTTAGTCAATTCTCAACAGATTTTCAAGATTCTTTTACTTATACAGGGTGGGCCAAAAAAAACCGGACCTGTTTGAGCGTTGATAACTCAGTGATGGTTACCCGTAGAAAGGCGTGTGATATGTCAAAAGTTTTAGAATGTTGCAGGCAAAAAGGGCCGAACTTGCATAGCAGATTATTTAAATATTCTTTGCCTGATTTGCATAAATCTTCATTACCCCTGAAATTAGGCATTTGTCTGC
>Ga0209367_1002512_pt1 | contig 24257 bp, 14 predicted proteins | sample WorMetLIZISLAND2_FD_187412 | JGI IMG/M metagenome (GOLD analysis project Ga0209367, IMG submission 187412) | Marine gutless worms symbiont microbial communities from Max Planck institute for Marine Microbiology, Germany - Olavius geniculatus... ... | reverse complement strand
TTTTAGGGTTCAAGGTCGTTCAAGGTCATCGATGTTGATAAATCCAAAAAGCCTGTCACCAGTGCTTGTTATGATAAGCAGCATGTATGTACCTATCTGCCACCATTTTTACGCTACATGAGAAAATTGCGGTAAAATAACCACTTTTTAGGATGGTAGCTGTCTTTGACGCCCACCTGCGCTGGCCTCCTTGAACCTAGGGGGTCGGGACTTGGACAGCTAAAATCCACGTTGAATGCTGAAAATTTCATACGCAGGTTGTCCTGGTCTATCTCTAGCCATTTCATCGCAATTCAGTGTTGAAATGTGCGCTGCATCCAAAAATTGCGAAAAATTCACTAAAAACCCCTTCTTGAGGGGTTCAAGGTCGTTCAAGGTCATCAATGTTGATAAATCCCAAAAGCCTGTCACCAGTGCTTGTTATGATAAGCAGCATGTATGTACCTATCTATCTGCAACCGTTTACACATTATTCGAGCCAATAACGGCAAAATGACGTCTTTTTCAGGGGGGTACCCCTCTTCGACGCCCTCGTTCGAGGTGAACCCCTGCACCCAGTGGCACGAAATTTTGTCATGATAAACTAGAGACCTTGGGGCAGTCCACGGTGAAGATTTCGTGATCCTAGCTTGCACCGTTTTGATACAGCTCACGAGTGTGACGGACGGACGGATGGACGCCCAGACGATGGCAAAGACGCGCGAAGCATTCTGCTTTCGCACGTAAAAAGCACAACCTTGTGATTATGTATATGCAACATTGCAACATCCTAATCGTCATGCTTAAAAGCCCACAAATGGTGGTAATGCTGCTACTTATATTTCTAGAAGTAGTATGTACGTCTCACTAAAAAGTGAACAAGTGCAACATATCCACGCATCAACATTTTAAAATAAGATACCGACATATTAGTTTTAAAAAAAAACAGCAGCAATACTCTAATTTACATTCCCTGTGATGCAAATACAAAGCAAAAAAGACGAATTTATCTCTCTAATGACCTAAAAAACGTGTACATCTTCTTTCCATCTGATACAGGCATGCATAAATATATCAAGCCTAGCTCGGGAGAAATTAATCATGTAACCAAAAGATCTACAATACTTGCTAAGGGTGTGTTTAAGATGAGCTACTGGTGGGAAGTAAAAAAGGTACAAGAGAAAGCATACATGGACGGTGAGTCCGTCTCATCGCTGGCATGACTGTAGACTTGAAGCAAAGCATCTTTGACTGTGACAACATGCTGCAGCTGCGAAACCTGCACGCATGCATAAGAATCTTATCCACTCAAACACAAAAAATAAATAATAATAAAAATTCAAAGTCCATGATTTTCATTTCATCTGAAGGGGCGTATGCCACTTCCTATTAGTGATTAATAGTAACTTTGGTCGTATCTCGCATCGTTTCCGAGATATGCCCAGTTTTCTGCACATTTTCCTACCTCCCGTCTATTCAACCCCAATTTGAAAATGTTCCCCTTGCACTAGATGGCTGAAATTTTGCGTGACAATTCATGTAAAAAGTTTTCCCCCTACGACCTAAAGCACAGCCACAATACATCCTAGACAGAGTTGTACCAATAACTCAACCGTTACTTAAGTACGATGAGCTAAAAAGTAGAATTGCTCTGGAAAGTCTACCCAACTCCAGATTTGTATTAACCAGGTGGCATCTACACTGCAAATCTGCTGAGGCAGGAAACACGAATGTGACAGACAGACAGACAGACAACAGAGAAATGTGAAGGAATAGTCAGTCAAATACATAGCAAATTAAAGCTAAATTAATGTTCTTGTAAATGAGACGTGAAAAAACACCAGAACAAATCTAAGCAAAAAAAAATCTTGAAGATTACCACATGTCACACAGACACAAAACAATAAAATTTTATTTTTTTAAATATTCACTAATACAACATAAAATGAACAAACTGCTGATAACGAAAATTAATAAGGTCAGTGCTAGCGGTAGGTCGGCGATCTCGCACTATGTGAGCAAAAAATTACTAGCGGTAGATCGCAACTTCATCTTCATCTCATCACACATCATGTTACTGGTGTAAGAATGCAGCCACATTTCTTTACTGCATTCCCAATACTGTAGTTAAAACTGAAATCACAAAGTTTGTTATCATTCACAGCACATTAAATGAAATTTATTCATAAGACACCTATTTTACCAAAAAAAACAGCTTTGGCTTGAGCTGGACTTTCATATAATACTAAATAATCCTAATTTAAATACGTAATTTACGTGATAATGCCACGACCTTCTGTGTCTACCATGAACAGGCTGTAAGTTCTATTATCTACCCATATGTGTCTACCCGATCTACCTCTAGCAATTTTCCAGAGCTAACAGCAAGATCGCCGATCTACTGCTAGAATTAGTAAATTAATAAACATTAAATAGTATAAACAAAACTAAATAAACTGAAAAGCCAAAATGGAAAATATACTGCACTATAAACAAAAATGCAGTTAAAGTAGTAAAACGGTCACTTTGTGCATTTACTATAAAAGAACAACAAAAAATAATGTGCATCCAAACACTGTAAGCACAATAAGCAAAATGCGAAGTAATTTAATATGTAGCTTATGAAAGACAAAGTGTCTGGCCAGTAAAAACAATGCCCATCAGTCTTTGCCCATCTCTTTAACTTGTAGAGCTTACTACGGAAAACAGGTCCGGCACACAAAAAGTCGAAACAATCGTTGGCATTATAATTATCAGTATTAAGTGATTGGCCATTTTCACTACCTTGTCAGTGGCTTGAAGTAACTGCTCTTCCAAATACTCATTGTGATTGCGAAGTGTCTGATTGTCGGCCAGCAGTTTCAGACCAATCCTTGCGGCCAACTCCAAATCTCTTTCTTTCTATATGTAGATCATTTACATTTCATCTTTATTTGTATTAGCAAACAAACTTTGACCTAGCCCAACCTCAGCACATTTGTACGTCCAGCTTGCCTGGTGGTATGAGAGAAAGTTTTTAAAATTCTCTGCACCAAAAATTCTCACTTGTAACTAAGGCTGTGAATTTTCAGCTGAAAATGTTAACAAAGGAAAACAAGTTCACATGTTTTAACTTTGCCACCTGTGAAATATCTGTGATTTTATCAAAATATTTAACACTTTGACACTGAGTAAAGATATCCAGAAAGTAAAATTTCTGCTGCAGTTATTCCTATACGCTTTCCTTTATAGAGCCAAGCATAATCTGGAGTATAACTCAAAAGAGTCAAGTTATAACGTGGCAGTGGTTTTAGATGGATAAACAGTGCATTATTTCATTGGGCATGTTCAAAAGCAACCCCAAATCATGGTCTTTTTCTGGCTGCTACTAAATGTCATTTTTGTACTTACCCAATACCCATTTTTCTGGATTAAATACATGCCCCTTCCCCTTACTGTCACCAACCAACAGTGTCAACACAGTAATGGGTCTACTGATCCACTGTAATCTTCTAAATTTCTAATAAAATATCACAACAGTTTTACTGACAGCGTCCTGTCTCAAAATGCTTGCTAATAACTATGATGGGACTAAACCAACTTAACTGATCACACAAAACAGAAATGAATGCATGCAAAGTAAAACCAAAAACAGTCAGATAAGTAACATAAAACTATGACATAAACTGAAGATTCTAAAAACTGAAGATTCTGACAGCTATGATAACAAATGATACCAAGAATGAAATCTCTTGGAAAAATTAAAATCAGAAGCATTCAGAAAGCATAATCAGCCACTAATCATGTTATGGCTCTGGGTCCAAATTATGCTCTATTTTTCCCTTGGGCATCTGACAAAACTTTCATCAAAATCTCTCTGAACTCTTTCAGTAATTTCGCCAACAAACAGAAAAGCACAAATTATTCAACAGTGTCGTGCTGTAGTGTCATTAGCCTACCTCTTCCAGGAGCAGTGTCACAGCAGCAATGTCATTGTATGTCCTTGTCATTTGGCTTAGTCTCTCACCAGACAGAACTGCCATAGTCATACCAATATCACTTAAATACATGCACATCAAAGCAGCATCAGCTGAAATCGGGTATATCCAAAATTACCCATCTGAAAGCAGATACGGTTATCTATAACCATAACGCGACCACAATTCAATCCAATATTTACAGCAAAAGGTATCAGTGGCACAAATACTAAAATAGAACTTTCAGTGAAACAATGTTAAGTGATGCTTCTAATGGATCCAACAAATGGAGCAGTCTGCCATCTATTCTGTAGGAAAACAGCCTGTCACTGAATGCATTCAGGTAGATGTGAAATAGCAAAATGGTGTATAGATATATCTTTTCAGACAGTGTCAGTAGGAAATAATATGCACTGAATTATGTCATCATGCTCCCATTTACAAAACGTTCAGATGGGTTTGCTTACTTCACTTACTCATGCATTCACACCATTCATCTACTGCAATAAGGTCACACATAATGTACATGTTAGCAGGAATGACTGGACAGACAAATCAAATCGACTACGACTATAATACTGAGTGAGTGCCATTTCAGCTTAGCTTATTACATAACATAAGAAAACATACACTTTACACATGTTAATACATCTACATTGGCACAAACTGTATGACTATTATCATCATTCTTGAAATAAATGTTTAATATAAAAGCACACACATGCAGTACACACATATCCATTTTGCCATCCTTACCGAAATACTTCAGCGTTTCTTCGATGAATTCTGCTGAGAAGCTGAAGTCGTTGGGCAGCTTCAGGCAAGGCGTCTGTACAGTCCAGTCTGCATTGGAGTAACCTGTGAAGTCAGTGACGGCATCGGCATGCAGGGTGTAACGTGGTAATTGCTCTCCCACTAGACCGATGAGATCAACCTCTGGCAAGGTGTCAACCAAATGCTGCCCGGAATGCTCTAAAACAGTCAGCAGATACAATAATAACAAGCAGTGATGTTGCAAAACCATTGCTGTGCCATCATACGATGTTAGCATGCATTGTACAATATGGTACACAGATTTAACTGTGCCAACAAATCAATCAGAGCTGGGTAGTGGGTACTGTATGATTTTCTGTAGAAGACTGTCACGGATAATTTTCAGCTGCAGGTCTAAAACCAGCGAACAGCCTTCCAGATCATCCGAGAAAAACTGACATTGTGGTGAATTTGAAAAAGGAATGTGAATCACCCTAGCTTTAACCTATAAACAAGGCATAGTTTCTTGCACCTGAAAATGGGTCGCTGACCGGCCGTTTTCCAGCAGTATTAGAAAAGTGAAGGCTAAGAATGACGAGAGTCGCCATCTTGTTATAGTATCTGCTTCAATCGCTTGCTTATAATTACGTGATATCTCACTAATATTACATTCTGAAACTGTCAAATATCGTCTTCATGTTACCGTATTTCTAGTGCAGATCTTGTCTGATCGTAGAAGCTTGGATAGCGCCCTGGATAAGAGTTCTTACCGACTGAATAGCCGTAGTTCTGTAGCAGCACTGGGCAGGAAAAAAAGGCTGAGTTCACGGACGGATGGGCTGCTCTACCCCACTTCGCTGGAACAACCTCTACAGATTTCTCGCCTACGGGCTGGTCCAGAAGAACATTAATGCTGAAAAGTTCAAGCAGCTGCTAAACGTATTTTTGTTCGGGCGCTAAAACTGCAGCACACTGTTTAACTAACTGTTAAAGCACAATTTAACTAACTGTTAAACTGCGCCTCTTAAGCTCTATGACTTACTATGTATCATGCTACACCTTTCTTATGCAAGTGTCAGTCAGTAACACTAAATAAACAGGTATCAGTAAACCACCAGTTGTATTAGAGACATCAGCAAACTTCTGTGGTTTCAGCGAACCACGGCGAACGAAAGAATGGCACTTTGGAGAGCTGATGCCCTCATACACGTCTTCTGCCTGCAGATCCGATGCATCGCTCACGAATCCGTTCTGTTGATGAATGTTACAAGCAGAGCTGAATTCATTCTTGGCCAGTTTGACTACAGCTGACATACAAACACAACAATACAACTGCACAGTATGACGCATAGAACAATTCGGTGTTGTTTACAGTTTCAGTTTTGTTTTTAGATGTTCTTCAGCTTTTCATTCGGCTTTCTAGTCCACACCTTTATTTTTAGCTAGTAGCCCAGTCCTTAGTATTAGATATATGGAGTGCAGTCGCTGAATTACGGACATTTACTCAGGTAACAATCCTGGGCAACTTGTTTACTAGGGATTGCATCCCGGGTTTTGAAAAACCCAGGGTCTGAGTAAACCTGAACACTTTACCAAACTCGAAACCTAAGTTTGGGAAAAGGGCAAAACATGCAGGTTTCGGTTTTGCGTTTTTGCACCAAGAATGCTGCACTTAACGGAGTATTATACCAGAGTGGATAACAGCAAACACGTTTTTCATTAGCTATCCAATCCATAGCACACTGTCACTTGCAACTGCTTTCTCCAGTCCCTGCGACAGACAGCAACGAAAGCAGAGGGTGTGTATAAGCGGTGTTACGTCATCATGGTTAGAAGTGTTGAGTGGTGTCCCTCAAGGGTCAGTGTTGGGACCAATGTTGTTTCTGATTTATATTAATGACCTGGATAGTGGTGTAAAGAACTGGATACTGAAATTTGCAGATGATACAAAAATATTCGGTGCAGTTAATACTGATTTGGATCGAAGTGTTCTTCAGAAAGATCTGGATAATCTCTTGAGATGAGCAGAGGAATGGCAAATGCTGTTCAATGTCGTAAAATGTAAAGTTATGCATCTGGGTTATAAAGACCATGGCTATAGTTACTACATGGATGGAAAGCAGTTAGTTACAGCAGAAGAAGAAAAGGATTTAGGGATAATCATTACTAAAGACTTGAAAGTATCTCAGCAATGTGAGCAAGCCTATGCAAAGGCAAGCAAGATGCTCGGTCTTATCAATCGATCCATTAAACATAAAGAGTGACAGAGACATTTTACTCAGCCTATACAATCTCTGGTCAGGCCTCATTTGGAATATTGTATATCAGCGTGGTCACCTCATTATGTAAAAAATAAAGAATTAATTGAATGGATACAGCAGATTTACAAGATGTTTCCGGATTTACGAAGGCTACCATATTTGCGAAGATTGCAACACCTGAAACTGTGGACCCTTGAAGAACGAAGAGTTCGTGCAGATTTAATCAAAGTCTATAAAATCATATACAGAATATCATCAGTCTCGTTCGACATATCTTTCAAATATAACAACTATGGAGCAACAAGGGGTCACTTACTGAAGCTTACGAAAAGGAGAGCGTCAACTGAATTGAGACACCACTTTTTCTCAGAACGTGTTATAAACATTTGGAATAGTCTTGATAATAGAACAGTGACATCTGGATCTATCAACATCTTCAAAGGGAATCTGGAAAAACTCAAGACAGTCAAAAGAGATAGACCTGTTTGTTGGCAACTGATGCCACTTGGTCTACTGAGGCTGAACCATGCTGTCGGGGAGGCCTTGTTCGGTAAGCTATCCAGTAAGCTATTATTCCAATTTCCAATCCATAAAATTTTGTTACATCCCTCACTATTATGCTTTCTAGCTGGCAGGTTAACGTAATCAGTGACGTCAGCAACTGTTTTGTTTATCATGAACGTGATTGCACATGGCAATTGAAACAATGTCAGTTTCACAAAATTCACTTCCTTAGAGAAGTGGAGTTTGGACATATTTTACACGAGATGTCGTTGGACAGCGAGCAGAATGCACGCTATGTAACGCCAAGCGAAAGGCTCGTGGTGAATCTACAAAAAGTTTGCACTCGCACCTGCAGTCTAAACATCAGCTTTCTGTGTTGAAGCGTGCTGCAGATCCTGGAGGCAAATATTCAGGTTGATATTTGGAACAGTTTACACAGTGACCCTTACTTGGCAGAACCTCCGCTGACGTCCACAGACCACAGACAGAAATGTATGGCTCCAGAGAAAAAAAGGCAAACTGTAAACGATGGCAACATGTCAAACCAGCAGTGTTTCAATGACCCTCATCGACAAATGTAAACATTCCATTTAGTGGCCGTGCCGACCAAGTAATACTCACCTACACGCCACTGACTATATGCCAAACACCACAAAATAACATCAGAAAATGCGATGAACCACAATGATGAACGACAGAAAAACGATATATTAACTTTTTGCGAAAAAAAATCACAATTCCAACCTATGACCTTGACCTTAAGCATGGAAGGACCTTAAGTAAGTAAATGTATAAAATTTCGGGCGCAAAGTTTTACTTACTTATTCGGTTATTTTATGCGATCACGTGACTATCAACAGTGACCAATTAGAAGTCAGCGTAGAGTTTTGAGTGCTTATACTTGTGGTTGATTTTTGTAATAATAGTTTCCATGTTATAGTTTACGGACGTAATTCTGCAATTGAAGTAGTATAATTGCCTTTTTTGCTTACTTGTACTTGTACTTGTATGTTGATGAGCGGAGAAGCGGTTGCTTTAAATGCTCATATCTTGTTGCCAAAGTTTGTCGTGTCTGTTCTTGAAAGAGTTGGTGGACGGTGCTTCAATGACATGCTGGGGAAGTTGATTCCAGCCCGTCACGACTCTTTGGCTGAAGAACATTCGACGGACAAGCCTGGCCAGCTCTAGTTTCCAAGTCGTTATTACACGCGACGGTATGTAATGCATCACACGTCTTAGCTATCATCGTCCATCCGTCCATCTGTCTGTTCGTCACACCCTTGATTTGTATCAAAACGGTGCAAGCTAGGATCACGAAATCTTGATTGTTGGCTTCCCAAAGGACTCTATCCTGACAAAATTTCGTGTTCCTGGGTGAAAGGGTTTCTTTTGAAGGGAATGGGTAATTTGCGGAATGCGGAAAGTAATTTGCGGAATGAAATCTGCGGAATGAAGATGATTGGTTGACGGGAATGATCACATGAGCAGCCCGATTCCGCAATTTTCTGCCAACCTTCCGAGCTCGACATGGTGGTAATTTGCAGAATGTATGGTGCGGAATTGCTGTAGCTAACAATGGGAAACGATGAAAATGTTGCAAAACGTAGAAAAAAACGCTAAAAACAGTTAAAAACAGTTGGTGTCACTTTATCGAGTCTATTTTGTGTGCCTTGCTTACAAACCAATTCTTTCAAAACTGTCATAGTGCCAAAGACTGTGCATCTGACTCCTCGTCGGCCGACGTTCCAACAACAAAAGCAATCAAACAAGCGTCGCTTGTTTCAAGTGCATTTGAAGTTGCCGCATATGGCGTTAAATAGCGTATAATAAATTGACGTGCAGCGAATCTCAGAAATAGTGCGGCGTAACTGAAGTCTTAAGCTGTCAAGGTCATTAAAGCTTGAAGAATACAACGATTGCCATTCTTCACTGACGTATTTGACAGACGTCCACAGACTGTAGTAGCCTATATAGCCCTTTGTTCAACCAAACTTCAAAGTGCCGCTAACTTCACGTGAAGAACCCGTCGAGTGATAAAAATGTTACAACTTCCAAGCCAAGAGTGAGACAATTAAATCGCCATAGATTTAAGCCGTATTTTAGTCTAAGCATGAGATATCGCGTACAGTAGCCTATGTTGCTCGGTAATTAGTGGCAATAAATGCCAAGTGCGGCTGGGGGCGTTATCGATCGGTCGGTTGGTCATTCCGCATTCCGCATATTACCCACCGTTCCACAGCCTACTTCCGCAGATTTCATTCCGCAAATTACTTTCCGCATTTCCGCAAACTACCAACACCCTCTTTTGAATGAGCGCGTCAAAGAGGGGTACCCCCTAAAAAGACGTTATTTTGCCACTATTAGCTCGTATAGTTCAATAACAGCTGCAGATAAGTACAGACATGCTGTTTTTCATAACAAGCACTGGTGACAGGCTTTTATATTTATAAACATTGATGTCCCTGAACGACCTTGAACCCCCAAAGTAGGAGGTTTTTAGTAAATTTTTTGCAAAACGGCTTTAGATAGACCAAGACAACCTGCATATGAAATTTTTAGCATTAAATGCAGACTTTAGCCATCCACGTGCCGACCCCATAGATTCTAGGAGGCCTGCGCTCACGAGTGTCAAAGAGGAACACCTCTCTAAAAACTAGTTACTTTACAGATATTGGCACATACTGCGTGAAAACAGTTGCAGATAGGCATAGATATGTTGCTTATTATAACAAGCACTGGTGATGAGCTGTTTAGCAGTACTGACATCGATGACCTTGAACTCCCAAAATAGGGAATTTCAACGTTTTTTTGCGATTTTCAGCTGCGGTGCACAGGCCTGTTGAGAGCCACAGCGGGGTCCGGGAAAACATTCTTGCAGGGCCTCCAAATATTTTTCCGGGCCCCTTTGGGGAGAAATTTTTGAATTTTTCTTTTTAAAATGATGCATTTTGGTGTACTTTTTGTATTTCTGAGCGACAGCGGGGTCCCCCAAGTGTTGCAGCTTACCACTTACCCCACCCTCTCGATGGGTCTGGCACTGCACACTTCAAGGATGAATTGCCTTGAAATGGCTTGAGATAGACCAAGACAATCTGCGAACAGGAACTGCTAAGGCTGTCGCACGTTTCGCACGTTTTATGAGCTTTGCTCAAATTGCTTGTTCTCTTGTTTTTGGAACAAAAGTTTTGTGTATTTAGTTATTTTGTAAATCTCACCCCACGTTGATCCAAAAATGTTCCGGGTCAAATGTGTGGAAGGCTGGCGTTGCAAGACTCCACGGGAGGAGTGGGTGGCATCAGCCAATCAAACGCTTTGTTTACATTTGATTGAATTGAAGTTTTTTTGTGCTACCTTATGCGTTTTACTTTGCATGGAACAGATTGAGATATCAAAAATCAGAATAGCAGTTGTGTTGAGTGAAAAAATGGTAAACTTTGGTCCACTAACAAAAAAGTTGTATTCGCACATGTTGATTTACCTGACTCAGGTTTGGCTTTTTCCCAAATTTCTAGCGCTAAATTTGTTGCAAAGTGATTGTGATGTGTATTAACAGAGCAAGCAACGTTGCCTGTTGCGAACATGTCTGCACCTAGAGGCAACAGTGATTATGGCAAAACAAAGTCAAAATGTGTGTTTAATACGAAGCGACGTTCGACGGCAGGAGGAGTGAGGGGCCTTAATCGGTCGGCACTATGCCGCAACACCAGCTGTGAGTATTCTGTTGCTGTATCTTATGGAGTATGGATACTTTGGATAGAGCTCACAGTGAGGAATGTCTTGTTTGCATGAGATGTTGTATGTTTGCTTGTTTAAAGTTAGATTCAAAGGCAACTTGTATATGTGTAAAGCATATTATACTTATTGCCTACCCACCACTTGGCTCTTTGTCCCTGTTGTTAAGCATTGCTGCAGTATTTCTTAAGTAATAAAAATAGGTTATGCGTTATGCATTAGTACAATGATGTTTATATTTCTGTCTCACTTTGTTCATCTATATTGAGTTATTTGACTATATAATTTATTATCAGTGTCTGGTTGTCTGCAGTCTGCATAGAATGTTATTTCAAAGATCATGAGTATAATTGGTTGATGTTTGACGAGGATAATGTTTCTGTCTCTGTGTGGTCATTTGTTTATGCACAAGATTACCAGTATTCAGAAGTAATGGATGGATTTTGATTAACTTAATGTGGCATTGTGGCCCAAAACTGATTAGATTTTGATCAGATCACTGTCTGGATTTATGTGTTTTTACTTGCTTATTTGTAATCTATGGAATCGCAGTGGTGTGCTTGGCTAAATTATGCAGTGGAGTTAGTTTGATAAGCCTGAATTTGTAGCTGTGTCATAGCTAAACACTGTCAGATAAAACAGACATTTTGATGAGCGTGTTATTCGTCCGAGCATTATAATGGTACTGTGTTGATGTCGTGTCAGTGAATTCATCCACTCTGAAGAGGACACTGCGGGCAAACAACCAGAACCTTGCCAAGGCCCTAGAAATGAAGAAAGCCGAGCTCCGTGCAACACAAGATAAGCTGCTCGAGCTAACTACTGAACACCAGGCTGTTCTGCAAGAGCTGAACTTCCTCCGTACTGCCAGTAACATACAGAACGTTGCAGACTTTGAGGCTGAAGTGAAGCGACGAGTCGACGTGAGTACGAATGTGTGTAGTACTGTATAAGCAAACGTGTAATTACCAGTATGCATTATATGTGAGTATAAATTTGACAGCTGCAGACATTGATGATTGATAATACTGTCTGAATGATTAAAAAATTGTTATATTTCAGGTTTGAGTCACATCACCTAGAAAGCATTTGACAATATGTTATAAAGTGTAATGTATGCTATTTACGTAATGATCACTCATCAGTTGCATGTAATTAACAGTACTGGACTGCAGGGCTTTTATTATATATCAGAGCAAAACACTTCAACAGTTTACAAAGCTATGTAAGGGTGATATGAGTCAAAACTCGAAAACAGCAAAAATGGTTTTGGGGCAATATTATCGTGCGTTGAATTCCAGACTAGCTATTCTAAATACTTTGAAAATATTACTGTAGGCCTAAACAAAATTTCGTTGTAGATACTAGGTGCCAAGCTAAGCTAAGTGAAAGCCGTTTTTGAGTGTTGACTCATATCGCCCTTAGATAGCATTGTAAACTGTGAAAGCCGCTTGTGAGAAGGCATAGGTCTATGTCTGTTATGTAAGTTTTTACTCAATGTAATTTAACGCACAGTGAATTTTAAAGTTGAGATAATAATAATTCAATTTTTTCTTTCTTAACAGTAACGGCCTATATATTGTATAGCTATAATTTTCTGTTACTGGCACGCTGCCAGCGTTGCAGCTGGTGACGTCACAGGCAATGAATAATCTGCTGCTGGCCTACTGACGTCATTGTCACTATGACGTCACGCCACTGTACACATGCACACGGACAGAAAATCAGACAGGCCTGGACGTGTAATTCTACCATGGGCATTGGCATTCACTGCAATATACGTGGTGTCAGCAGGGACTGGTGTACTACATTGTTTCGGCTTGCGACTTCTGTTTTTTGTATTTTTATTTCAAGTATTTGGAATGGCTAGTCTTGTAAGGGCCAGTCTGGAATTCAACACACGATAATATCGCCCCAAAACCATTCTTGCTGTTTTTGAGGTTTGACTCATATCGCCCTTGTAACATAGCTTTGTGAACTGTTGAAGTTTTTTGCTCTGATTTATGCTGTTTCTTAGTTGAATTTTGTCCAAATTTTTGTTATTTATTTCATGACAATAAATTTATTTACTGTTTTCAGAATACCTCCGGGCGGGTAAACGAAGTTGGTGCGAGAAAAAAATTGTGTGATGTAACAATGTCTGCTGCAGCCAATTTTGTCTTTGAATAAGAATGGATAGTTGCCATGGCAACAGGGGTCGTCATGGGACAAGTTTAAATGACACCATCAGATAGCCCAGGCCCAAAATAGGGAGGTAGGTGCAAACAATGCGCATTTATCTCTTACAGGGACCGAGTTATACTGCTTTGAACTCTCCATTGGCTGTAATGCAAAATTTTGCAACTTTTGAATGGTTGCTATGACAACAGGGGTCGTTAGGGGGTACATTTAAATCACACCATTAGATTGCCTGACCCTAAAAATAGGGGGTAGGTGCAAACAGCGCGCAATTATCTTTTGCAGCGACTGAGTTATATCGCTTTGAAGTCCCCATAGGCCGTAATGCACATTTTTAAAAATTGAGGCATAAAAAAGGTAAATTTAACAATTTTAATTGAAAGCATATAAGGAATGTGTCCGGCGTCAGGACGCTTTGTTTGAGCCATTAGTGGCGTCGGTCGGTCCAACAGGCTGGTTTGCAGCCGTGCGCAAGGGGAAAAAATAGACGCCTGATGGCGAATTTTGTGCATGCGCAGTTGCGCCCCCTTTGAACCGATTGTAACCAAATTTTGCGTTTGGGGTCGGGTGGACGATGTGATCACTGATGTCAAGTTTTATGGAAATCGGTTAAGGGGTTTCAGAGTTACAGGACCCCCCAAACGCCATTTCCTATACTTAACGTTCGTTGCCCTTACAACAATGTCAGCACTACTGTGTTGGGTAAAACCGGGGTGACCCTGCTTAATCTTTTTGCAGAATTTTTTGGGCAAGATGGTAAATGCATTGCTTACCTAACCATAGGTCAGCGCAGCTTTTACTCGTCTGCACCAACCTTGTGGAACAAACTTCCTTCAGAATTAAAAAACAGTGGCATTAGTACAGACATTGCTTCAAAGAAGGTCTGAAGATGTGGCTTTTTCATAATTTGCTTAAAATCATAACAGGCACTTCTGAGAACTTTGTTTAAGTGGTATGCTTCAAATTTGCTTTCTGATTGATTTGCATGCCAGATGTTAAACACCATGCTGTTGTATCTGTGTGGGTGGTAGAAAAAGATGGATGCTGTGCGGAAGGCGATTAAAGCCATGGGGCCGAGCATGCAGGTTATCGTTCAGCACATTTATGATGTGATGGACCTGTGTAATGACGGACAGCTCAGGAAGCTATCGGCTCAAGGTTTTGGCCAAGCTTCACATGAATCGGCTGGCACAGATGCCAGTGCTGCGACTACAGTTAGTGTTCCACAGCCTACCAGCCATCGGTCAGTTGAGCTGTTGTGTTAATGTAAATGTAATTTGTTGAGGTGGTGTTGATTAAAATTTTTTTAACGGTAGCTTAACAAAAATTATCAGTTAATTAGTTATTCACTTAGACTAAAGCTAACAGTGGTAGATGCCACCAAATAATATCAATTGTTTGTTTGTTTAGCAAATTATTTAGTTGTTGAGCTATATGGCATCAGAGGTGAACTGAGGTGCAATTATTGAATGTTTTCTTAATTTAGTCTTGCAGGCAGATTAAAATGTTAACATTTTCTGGAAAAACACAATTTGGATAATTGCATAAGTTTGTCAACTCATCGTATTATTGCATATGCTATGTAATGTTTTAATCAACATGTCTAATTGAAATTTAAAGGATTACCATTAAATTACATCTTTAACGATAAATTATGTGATTAGTTGTTAATCTCTGCTGCTCTAGTAATTTATGCCTGAGTTGAGTATTAACATCACACCAGTCATTTTGGTTTATGGTTTATGATGTGGTTTATGATGTGAATGATTTCTGTCCTAGTTGCCAGTGCCAGTCTTGGTTCAGTGTAGTTCGAGCTGATATGAAAAACTGTATTTTTGCATGTTGATGCTGTTAGTTGTATTGTAATACTGTTAGTTGGTCTGTAATACTTGCAGCAAAGATTATCTTAGCTTTATCGTGAAATAGATCAAACTCAGTACTGTTAATATTAAGGCTGTGATAGTATGTAGTAGTGCTTGTAGTTGATGTTGCAGTAGTTGTCATCATAGTACTAGTAGTGATGGTGGTCCTGGGGGTGATGATAATAGTAATGTAATACTAATAATTATAGTACCAGTGATAATGGACTGTTTTTAGGTGCCATTCTGCAGACCGTATCCCTATCACTGAGCTTCCCACAGCTGTTCTCTGTAATAGTCGTAGTTATATCAGCAGCAGCAGCTTGGTAAACTTTGCAGTGAGTTGAATGCATTGTTCGCAGGTGCCGTCCTGCAAGCCGCGTCCCCATCAATGAACAAGCTAGTGCTGTTGCTGATGGTGATGACGATGAATATGAAGATGTAGAGGATGAGAATGATGCTGCATCAGATGCATCGTCACAGAACAGCCAGGCTTCAGCAGCTGATAGCATGGGAGCTGGTTATCTCAGCATGATTGCGGAACAGTCGTTCATTGATGCCGATGTCAGCCTCTGTCTCTCTGGTATGTTGTATCCTGACTTCACTTATCAAACAGTCTTTATTATATCTAAGGCAGCACGAAGGCAGAAATCATAAAACACGCTCACACACAATGAAATAGAATGATAAAAAAGCCATTTTATAAAATTTTGCATTGCTCCCAAGTGAAGCATAGGCCAAAGACCGCCGCATTCCGTTCAGAATGCACACGGATCAGGGAAAGTTGTGGAATTTAAAATTCGGATTTTTTCTCTGGTCTTGAACATTACGAAATCAGGTATAGGTGCTGGACAGTCATGGACAGTAAGCCAAACCGTTGCCACTTTTATGGCACATGTTTTCGTGCATGTTTTTGGCTTTTTGCATGATGCATGTAACGTTATCATTGTCTGCTGTCAGACTCGATTCAATCTTTTGTTCAGTCATTATGAACTGTGTTGAATATGTTTGCTCAATGTACGCAATTGATACAGATAGTAAACATATGGTGAAAGTCTTACTTGTCTCCTCTGGTTAAACAGTCCTGGAAGGACATGTAAATGGATGTAAATGGTCCTCTAAAACGAACATGAAAATGTCTATGAAAGTTATGGAAAACCACTCTCAGTGCTTTATATGCTCCGATTGCACCCTGTCCATCTGATCTAGCTTGGTTTTGTGCTGCATTTCTATCTTCTGTATTTGGTTTTGCTCGTTGCTACTCAGGGCTTGGAATTAAAGCACACTTAAGAGTTTGCATCGATTGTGAACCCTAGCAGACAACCGCAGCTGGTAATGATCAATTGTTAGGAAATAGCTTCAGAACAAAATTAACCTTTTATTAATTGTTATATTTGAACAAAATTAACCTTTTATTAATTGTTAATTTTTGATAAATTCTAACCACGGTAATTGCCACAGATAGGGCATTTTCTTGTTTGGAAAATGTTTCCAGTCATTGAACTTTTTTTAGTTGAGCTTCCATTGACTTTTGAGCTTTCTTATTTGTTGTGTGTTTTAACCCAGTCATGTACACTGAGACCTTTCCTGGAAAACAAGAAATTTGAGCTAATGCGCACAAGATGCACAAAAGCCTATATCAGTTTCGGTTCAGTAGTTTAGCTGAAAATTGGGGTGTTCACGCTAAGTTAATATACAAATATCGAATTCTGTATCTGGATCGCATAACGATCGTTCCATGGCGCCACCTTATGAATAATATAGACTTGTGTCGCAACTCGAAATTGCCAAAAAAATCCATAAAACCCCCTATTTTGGTGTTCAAGGTCATTGAATTCAGCGCCAATTGGTGATTAATAGTAACCTAGGCTCTATCTTGCACCATTACTGAGATACAGCAACTTGTCGGCCAAAATCGCAAATTTTGCCCACCCCCTATCATTTAGCGCCCTCATTCAGGGTGACTCCCATCGAATTAATGGAACAGCTTTACAGTTTCTGAAACCAGAGTTTTTCCGGGCAGCCGACGGTGAAGATTTGGTGATTCTAGCTTGCATCGCATTTGACTGATCCACTCGTGTGACAAAGAGACAGATGGACGGATGTAGCTGCTTTCGTGCATAAAAAGATGACAGAGATGATTTCAGATGCTTGTTATGATGTCATGGTGTCTACGTTTTAATGTTTTTGTTATTGGTATAACTTTAGTCAAAATTTTGAGGATACAGTTGTGTTAATTATTGCAAGTTAGTCGTTAATTTTTCAAGGTCTAGTGGTAGATGGTTTTCGGTATTCAGGCTTTTAGCTGGGAGAGCATTACAAGCTTGTTGGTTTATGTGTAGATATGAAGCCGTCTCGCAGCAAGTCATCAACTGACAGCCGATCGTCTGGTCGTCGTAATGTCCTCGTCTTCCGCCGTTCCGAATTCAGCTTGGGTGACGATGACGATAAACGTTCGTATGATCTGGCTACACCGGCTACACCATCTGGATCACTAGAGCCTTCTGACACACAGTTTGGCGACCACTCTGAGAGCCAGCCAGATTCACAGTTTGCTGCAGCTGCACAGTCAAATGATTCTGTGGCTGCTGTGGTGACTTCGGTAGCTGACAGTCAGGACCAGGCACCTTCACCATCTTTGTTGTCAGCTTCCATCAATGCTGATGTGAATAGTGAGTCGGATATTTTCACTGACAGTCAAGAAATGGTGAGCCATGTTCCAGATCAGGAGCAGTGTCATCACAATGCAGCTCCGCCATCTACATCTGTAGAGCAGAGATCAGACACAGTTTCACTCAGTATTACTTCACCAACTCAGAAGTCCACCCCTGCAGTGAGCCATACACCAGCGTCACCATCGGTCAGTCGGAGATCAGGAGGTTTGACGAAGGGTGAGATACCAACTTTCTTTCCCCTAAACACTAATCCGCCATCAGCTCAGAAACGCAGTGCTACAGCCAGTCGTACCGTTCTCAGTAAAAGCCACAAGGTTGCTGCCAGCGAGAGTGCTTCTACATCAGCTGTAGAAGTGAAGGGTAAGAAAAGTGCTGCTGCTTTGCTGAGGAGCAAGAAAAGTGCCGCTGCATCTAAGAAGTCGAATGCTGCTATGTTGACTCCTGGAAAGGTCGACGATCGTCGGTTGACGTTTGTGACAAACAAAGCCGGTGTAGATGTGAAAAGCCTCCCGGCGGTGGATACAGCATTGGAAGAGCTGCAGAGCCGAAGCATTGTCCATTCACTGGAAGATGGCTGTGATGATGATGTAGAATTGATCATGGATGAGAATCCTGACATTCTTCTGGATGTGTCGGGATGCTCAGAGCCATTTGATGACAATACCGACACAAGCACCTTGGTGCCGTCGTTCGATGGCACCAGCAACGTCACCGTCATTGCAGGCCGTCGGTCCTTGGCAGTTTCTGTACCTCCATCAGATGCACAGCAGTGTGCCACTGCAGATGGAATACCAGAGGAAAACTGGGTGGATGATGAGGTGTTTTCTGGTGCAGCGGAGCAGGCCAAGGATTTACCACCAGCAGGAGATAGTACCTCATTGGAAGTTAGAGATATGGAGCTCACGAATGTAAACATGTCTAAGTCACCGCAGTTGATTGGCAGTGTTTCTAGTGATGCTGGTGCTCCCGAAACAGCGCCTAATTCCACTACAGTCGTGAAGCAGCCATCTCAGCAAAACACAAAACCGACAGACAGCCATCGTGCAGCTAAGAAGACCACAAAGGAATCGGCCAAGGAGAAACAGTCTGCTCGTAGGCATTCAAAGAGTCATAAGACAACAGCACTCTCGGGACCTACGGTTCTGTCAGTGAGTGACAAGGGCATGGAAATTTCAGAGGGCCAAGATGGTACCAGTTTGAAGACATCAGCAAAGTCCAAGTGCTTGCCGGTAAAGACAGTTAACAGTAACGGTAATGCTCATCGGAAAAGTGGTTCTTATACTTTAAAACCGTCTTTAGGACCAAAAGTTGCTTTAAGCAGTGAAGTTGAAGAGCAAGCAATGGAACCTTTGCCAAAGAAAGTTGCTGCATACGTGTCAAAACCTGGAAAGATTGTCTACAGCACGGCCCAGCGCCGATCGTCGAGCGCTGAGCCGAAATCACGATCAAAATCTCGCTCGATTCTTCCAGTTCAGTCAAGGCCAAAATCAAAGCAGCTATTATTATCTGCCAGTGCTCCTGCTAACTCATCGCCTTCGTCGGCATTTTCTTTTGTTGGCACACCTGAACAGGACATGGTCTGTCGGCCAGCTGCCATGCTCGCTGCTAGACAGAAGTTCATCTCACTGGATGACAGTGTCGTGGTTTCTGCACCTGCTGAGAAACCGCCAGTGGTCCGGAAGCGGTCGCTAAGTGCTACCACTAACGCACAGGCTGGGAAGGTGTCCGATGACGAATTTTCTTTTAGTCCTCATGGCATTATGTTGGTCGTACATGGTGGCAAGCGTACGAAGCCACGCTTGGCACGCAGCAAGACAGTTCGATACCGTACCTCCGAGACACTGTCCACGCCACCTCCTGTACAGCAACAGAAGTTATCCGTCCCATTGACGCTATATGCCAAAGCAGCAGACAAGCCGCCGTCAGAAAGTGCAGACGTTGACAGTGTGAACATGGTGCCAGAGAGTCCAGTGTTTACATCCATCAGTACACTGCAGCGGCGGCAGCAAGAAGTTCTAGTAGTTGACAGTACTACACAGCCAGCTGTCGATGTTACCAATGACCATTCAAGGAAAGATGACCGAGCATCAGCTGAGGATAATGCTAATGCTGAAAAGGTATTTTACTCTTATTGTAATTTTTTTGTTATGCCTCCATCACTGTCATAGACATTGTTTTTGTATGTCATCAGTTGGTGCTATTTATGTTATGTTGTTTCTCTGTGATTTTAACGCTACAATAAGCTTATGTTTTTGTAAGAATTTATTAGAACTGTGTAATGAGTACTTGTGTCATTTGTTGTTTGCTCATCAGTTGTCAAAATTTGGTAAACGTCTTTATATGGTTTATTTTTTGCAGTATTTAGTGGCACCCAAAACTTTTGTGTCAAATTGTTGTGTTAATTTCCAGGGCACTTTTTTATTACACAATATCTCACGAAATATGGCAGTTGTGAAGTTTAAACTTCGGATGTGGATATATTACGGTGGGAGTTTATGCCAGTTCATGATTTTTTGTTTTTGGCTAAAGCTGTGCTAAGGGCTACCGTGGCAGTGTGCATTCATCTGTTGCTGTAAGGTTAAGGTGAAATCGAAGACAACTGCAACCAGGCCTCCACTCCCTCCAATCATCATTGTTCGCAAGTTCCATGGAGATGAGGATGCAGAGAACAGAAACAAGAAGCAAACCACAAAGAAGATGGCTTCATCACACGACAGGTGATTTTAGTCTGAAGGATTTTGTGTATAACTACGCATATTTACATCATGTTACAATTTACATGTTTTTTTCTTATTGCTTTGTTCAATAAGTCATGTAAATGCATCAAAATACAACCTTTTATTTAATTACTGTTGATGTTTCGGCAACCGCTGCTGCCTTACTGCCGCTGGACAGGAAGATGATTTTACCAGTCTAAATTCAAAAACGAAGATTAATGACCAAACAGGTGGTCTTCTAGTCCATGCTAAGGCCATGATTCTTTTGTTGTCAAGCTGTCCTTGAGGTTGAGGTCATTTTTTGAGGACCCCATCCCAGTCCCTACAAGCATGACATAGAGATACTCGCTTACTTGTAAGAATGTGTTATAAACTGTATGCTTACTTGCTTAGAGCGCTGCAGTCGAAGAATGCCAGCCCAGTAAGGTTGTCATCTGAGTCTTCACACAGCATCAAGAGGAAAAGCTCACACGTCACCAAGTCTGACCTCGCTGTTGCTGGACAGGAAGACGATTTTACCAGTCCGAAGGCGAAGAAGCCTTCGCCACCAGGACATAGTGTGAGTGCATGCCACTCTTGCTACTGTTTCTGTGCATGGCATTACGCATGTCTGTATCTTAAGGAAATCGTATCTCAGCTATTGTCATTTGTGTTATGTAGCTTTATTTGGTCTGCAGTCGGGCTCTGGCTCTTACATTTTTACACGTGAAAGCAGCTACTGCTTTCAGTGCATCTTAGCCATCGCAATTCTGTCTGTCCGTCACACACGGGTAGATCAGTCAAAAACGGTGCAAGCTAGAATCATAAAATCTTCACTGTCTGCTGCCTGGAAGACTCTAGTTTTAGGAACCGTAAAGCTTTGCCATAAATTCGAAGGGGGTCACTCTGAAAGATAGCACTAAATGAGAGGAGGTGGGCAAAATTTGCGATTTTTGGCCAATAAGTCGCTGTATTTCAGTAACGGTGCGAGATAGGGCCTAGGTTACTATTAATCACTAATAGAAAATCATACACTGGCTCCTGATTGGCGCCGAATTTAATGACCTTAAATGCCAAAATAAGTGGTTTTATGGATTTTTTTGGCGATTTTGGGCTGTGACACAAGTCTATATCATTCACAAAGTGGCGCCACGGAATTATCGTTATGCAATCCAGATAGAGAATTTGGTATTTGTATATTAACTTAGCGTGAACACCCCAATTTTCAGGTAAACTACTGAACCTGAACTGCTATATGCTTTCACACGAATTTATTGTGGTTAATGTTTATTAACCATTTTAAATTATTAAAATCTATTAATCTTTCATCAAGTTACGATCGAAAATGTTTGGGATGTTTTTTGAGACACCGTATACAGCATGGGCGCATGGCATGCCCAGAAATGCAGTGGGTTTTATTGGGTAAACCCATCTAACTACAAAAACCTGTCCCAAATTTTATCCAATTTTCATTTTTTCTTCCACTAATAATGAGATATTTTATTGTGGTTATGTTTTTTATTAATTTTTGAATTTGCATATTTTTGTATATCCGATTAATGTGGGCATTATCTACACTGTGTTGGAAAAAAACATCTTGAACATTATCGATTGTCACTTGAAGAAGGGATATCTAATCTAATAATTTTTGATACGAATATTTCTGGCACAACTGGACATCAAATGATCATTCAATATTCTACCTCACCCAATGTCTGTTGCACTATCTGCGAAAACAGAACCAATGAATTGGGAATTGAAATGAACGGAAATAAGTCAAAAGGTATCCCCAACATTATCGATTGTAACTTGAAGAAGAATTGACAGATTTTAATAATTTCTTGTGCAAGCATTTGTGACACTACTTGCCATTAAATAAATGACCATTCTAGTTCTCACCTCAACAAATGTCTGTTTTTGCACTACCTGGGAAAACCCAAACATGTAAAATAGGATGTTTTTTTCTGACACAGTGTATTTATTCTAGTAGCTTAAAACTCATGAAAGCCCAAAAGATGGCTTCACCCCAATGAATCCACTGGATTGGGCAGTGGGCTTAGTAAAAGAATAAGTTTTATGAAAGCCTGGTTGACTGCACAGTTTGGTAGCATATGTATGTTGTATACAGCACCAGGTGATTGAGACTGCTGCAGTGAAAAAGGCACGCAACTCCAGCCGGACTGGCAAATCAGGTTTGCATCCAGCTCTAATATCGGTTGGTGTGAATGTGTACACCATATAATAAATCTGTTTTATACTTAGTATTATGTATATGTTTGCAAATTAAACAATGAAGAACTCAGCTCCTATTTTTATTTCTAGACACCTGAGTAGTTTTGTGCTCAGAAATGCACCATTTTTGGCTAAGCTTAATTGTAAAAATGACTACCAAAGACCATTATGAACTTATACCCAGTTTTAGTTTTTCAAGTGAGTGAAGGCTGGGCTTATATTTTTGTTCATCATTAATTAAATTTACTAATCAGTGTCAGGCATATGTAATTATTTGGGACAGTAGAAAATCAGGACAAAAAATGGTTAAAAAAGGTCTTCCAAGAGATTATTTTTAGTTTAGCTAAACTGTCCGAGTGTTGAAAGTTTTTGTGGTTGTGGTTAGTTAGTATGTTAGGCTGTGGTTGAAGTTAATTAGATTATTTGCTGAAGCTAACGAATCTGGTCATTGTATTTCAAGCACTTTCATTTTTTATGAAAACCACAATGTAAAAGCCTACAGAAATGGAATTCTTGCGATCAGATTATTAAAATTTTTGTCTGTTTGTTGTCTCAGCTTTTTTCACTTAAGCTTCATGTCTAAACAATAAATATATGGTATTACATATAGTCTTCAACATAGTATATGGTATGCTTTTATACACTGTTTATTTTTTCGTGTGTACCATCCACAAAATTTTGCCACATATTTTGCCTGATTTTTGCAACAGCTAGGATATGTCGGTTTATTTGTGCTTGTGTATAATTCATGCAAGCCGAGAGAGGTTTAGGATCTCGGTGTCTGTGTGTGCAGACAAGGCTCGGAAGAGAATGATGCTGCTGGAAGACTCGATGTTTGACGTCTCGCCAGTGTTACGGAATGCAACATCATCTGTGTCCAAAGACACAGTTGCCACCGCTGCCACAGTTGGTGCTCCCAGTCAATCCAAAGATGTCGGTCGGACATCAGGCGCTTCCTCAGTCGTTGCACGTTCATCAACTGGTCGACTGTCTGCCGCATCAACATCGCCATCATCACAGAGGTCTGTTAACTAATTTGCTGTTTAAACCTCTACTCTTTTAGTGCTGTAATGTTATTGGTCAGTGGTGAAACAGTGCTTGATATTTGGGGAAGATGCTTGCTGCAGCAAATGCAAGTCGTCTTCTTGCAGACTGGTTTGGAGAAATTCTGAAACTTTGAGTGCAGCTGTGGTTATTGTGATTGTCTTTGCATTTTCAACATTTTTAGTTTTTTTCCAGTTTTTGTTTAGTCCTTAGGTTTCATGTCAGCAACGGGAATGCTATCTGCTGTTTCCCTTTTTTTATTTTTGTGATATCTTTGGTGTATTTCGTCCGATTTTGTTAAATTTTGGCAGAAACATAGGACAGGAAACAAACACGTATATACAGATTATTCACATTTCATTTTGTAAAAACTGGCAGTGTATCAGAA
>Ga0209367_1002511_pt1 | contig 24259 bp, 17 predicted proteins | sample WorMetLIZISLAND2_FD_187412 | JGI IMG/M metagenome (GOLD analysis project Ga0209367, IMG submission 187412) | Marine gutless worms symbiont microbial communities from Max Planck institute for Marine Microbiology, Germany - Olavius geniculatus... ... | reverse complement strand
ACTTTCAACAAGTAGTTCTGATGTATACGACATGTTAAATAGACGCCATATATGTTACAATGTAATGATAGTAACTGTAAATCTTGTATAACAATGACAAAGAGGAAATTTCCACAGATTATCAACAGCTTTGCTGCAGGCTTGGACACTGAAAGCATTCGACCTCTCAATATTCTGCTCAGTTATTAAAATGCATGGAAGTGACAGTATTCCAAAAATTGTCACAGATTACTGTACTTCTGCGGGTTATAAAACTAGAACACAAGTGCTCCAAATTACAACAACCTGTGCCAAACACGTATAAAATTTCACTCTGTAGAGTGTTTCAATTCTCACTCTTTTGGCATATTGGCTCCCTGACCTTATTTTTACTCCTCGCGTGCTACGTTCCCAACGTAGCAAAGAGAAGTATATAAGATCAGTGTAATATCGAGGACCGACCGACCAACCGACCAACCAACGACCGACTTCTGTTCCTGGAAGAGCCTTCCTGGAAAAATTCAAACGGCCATATCTCCATAACGGTCCTAGATAAACTCATGGTCACTATGGACGAACCATAGAAAGTCGACCGTCGGGAGTCAAATGGTCATGTGACCGATGACGTCACGTGACCCCAAAAGGTATAACAAGACAAATGGTCACTAGCGTCATCGACCATTATTGGAAATTTTTCCTCTCAGTTCCTAAAATCAAGAAATATTTTATGAACTTTGGGCAGACAATTTCCAATAACAACCTCGACACCAGTCACTATTAGCATAATATCAAACGGGTCTCAATCAGACGCCAGGCCACAAAAAAAATGATGCGCGCGAGGAGTTCACAGTCTAATAATATTTCTTGTTCTGTACTTCCGACACTGCAACATACTTAACAAAAAACAGCTCCAGAAAAATGCACCAGCTAATACAAAGCAGCTGAAGTAGAAGTAGTAACAGTTATAGAAGTAGCACTAGTACTAAAAGAACTGACAATTTCAACAAAATGAAGAATGTAAATGCAAGTCACCAAGCAGTACTAAATAAATTTCTAGTTCATTTTTATGAAAAGCACACACAATATGTACATAAAATAGTCTTCAAACCCAGCTTCGTTAAGTGAACCATGCAAGTTACAAGCATCTTTACAACAACAGCAAATTCTACAATTAGTGCGACACACAATAATATTTTACACCTATCTATAAGAACGTACAATTCCGACATAAACACCATCCTCAAATCTTACATTCGTTTCAGCAGCGAACTTTTGCATGCAAAGAAAGCTGGGACTGTTCACAAAATAATAATTTACCGGGGTTAAACTGCTCACAAAAAAGTTGGCCACCGAAGTAAGAACACATCCATAAGAAGACATGCGTTAGAATAAATGCACTGCTGAACGAATATCAGTAAAGATTCATAGAATTCGTACAATGTAACCGGCCACAATTACTGCCACGAAATCAGGTCCAGAGGTCGGGTTCCAGTGACCACGTAGCCAAGTGTAACAACTGATTCACAGTCATCAGCCAAAATACAAATCACACACCAACACAGAGTTTCTGTGCAAAAAAGAAACCTTGCGTTGTTTTGTTCACCAGTGCTTTAAATCGATGAATTCCGTAGCTAACTATCTTTCGATAAAAAATACAAAATGTAGCATATTTCGCCCACAAAAAAAAATTTTCAACAACACCATCAACGATAAAATCATGTGTTACATGATTACATGTGTTGCATGCTATCTGCAGCAGTTTGGCTACAATTTGCAACCCAAGTATTCGGGGAAGGGGCCATAAACCTATGTATTACACAAATTATAAAATTTTTTTTCACAAACCTATGTTGAAAATGAGCATCACTGCCAAAAGAAAAAATTAAATGCCAAACTTAAGAATAATGCCAGAAAAGTGCCAAACTAACACTTTCGTAGCCGAGCTATTTCAAAATGCCAAATTTTGACTTATTCTGCAGTTTATGATGCTAGCTGAGTTGGCAACCCTTTGAATGCAATAATGCAATCCACCAGTGAAAAAAACAGCGCAGGAAAAGCTGCTGATGTCGCGGCACGCCAATCGTTCGGCTCAGCCAGCGTGGGTGACCTAACAGCAACCTCCACCCTGGTTCACTGAACCACCACCAGGTGATGCGCCAGACCGAGATGACGGCTGGTGAGGTCCCAGTTTAATTCCATTCGCCTGCAAACGCAACACTGTTAGTTATGCATGGCTAAGCTAAAGGTAAAGGTGCCATACCCCACAAGGAGTGTAGGCAGAGTGCTCATCTCCCTTTCTATGGCCATTGAGCCCGTAGGTTGATAACTTGATAGAACACTGAGTCTGTGATGCATGGTGTCAGATTCAGTGGACTCTATGCTTAATGACTGCGAGATACACTGCAGCCTGGTACACGCGGCTAAGGGTGCTGCTGTCAGGCCAAGACAGTCTAGACGAGAGAGACCGCGTGTGTGGCGTGAACTGTGGATTTTCTGTGAACTCTTCCGTTTTTTCCCTAGTTTTCTATTAGATGGATATACATTATGGATATACATTTCTTTTTATAATAAAGAACCTGACACATGGCCAGTGCAACGCTAGACCTACGGTTTACCTTTACAGTTGCGGGGTATCACCGCCCTTTGGAAGGTACCAAATTATACTGCTAGCTGAACAGAGGCACATGTGTGTGAACAATTTGCTGAAAATTGTTACCTGGCAGTGCCCCAGTCAAGAGTCCAACCAGTAACTTAGCAACACACTACACCACCAAGCCACGCATGGTTAAATGAGACAACACTGGAAAACCCCAGAAAAAAGAACAAAAAGCCCAGCTGTCACTATACTACACCCAATTTTTTCGTAGGCTGGGAAACTCCTATTTTGAAGAAAAGGTTTCTGTAGGGAGTCAGCAATGATAGCATTGATAGGGAGGGCGTTGGTACGTTCCTTTAGAGTGTCAATATTAATCATGTTGCCATCTGCAGCAGTTTGGTGGTCACAATTTGCAACCCGGGTATTTGGGGAAGTGGTCATAAGCCTATGTATTACACAAATTATAAAAAAATTTCACTATGCATATGGCTGTATTTTATATAGGCAGCAAGCAATACCCTTGTAAAAATGTAAGCCCTTGTTACCTCTGCCAAGGAGGTTATGTCTTTGCCGGTTTTTGTTTGTCTGTCTGTTAGCAAGATAACTCAAAAAGTTATGGACGTATCTTTCTGAAATTTTGAGGGTATGTTGGGCATGGCACAAACTACCAGTGAAACAATTTTGGGGGTGAGCCGGCAGGAATCCTGGATTCTGGATCACTCTGAAATTTTCGTTACCATTGCGTTAAAGGGGGCATAAGGGAACCGCAGGCAAAGTGAATATGGTGACGCCACCTGGCGAATAGCTTTGCCTTGGTGGAGGTACCTGCGGGCTATGACTGCTTTCTAGTAAGTAAGTATCTGCTTATACTGCAAAATATCAGATATATTATCACTGCTCTTTAACTGCTGGCAACACAACTGACTGACTGGGCTGGCATAGAATCCGATCCAAAGTAAAGATATTATTGTGCTCTTGTGGTAAGACTATAAGACATTTGGTTAGGCTGCATCTTTGACCCTTGACTGCCACATGCCAGATGATTCCAGCGCCTCCAGTATAATTGCTCACACCACATACTGGCAATATCCGGCAGTATGCCTATAGAATGCATCGACGCCTGGCACTAGGAATATTTTATGCTTGGCACCCTGGTTATCATAGCTGATGTTCAATGTGTATTGGGCCACTTTTGAAAAACTTCTTGGTCACGTGCTCGACAACATTATTGTTTACATTATAATTGCAAACAACTACTACGGCAACCACCACCAAGTAGGCATACTAGGATCTGTACTGGGACCGCTGTTGTACGTTCTGTACACAGCTGAGTGGCCCTGGTCGTTGACCGTCATGGCCTCAGCCTGCACCAATATGCAGATGACACGCAGGTTTACATCAGCACACAGGCTGGTGACGCTGAGGCTGCCGTCCGACGTCTTACTGCATCTCGTCAACATCGAGGCACGGTTGAAGGCCAGTCAACTTCAACTGAACCCCATCAAGACCCAGATGATGTGGTTGGGTTCTCCACAACAGCTGGCGAAAGTCAACTGCCAACTAAATTTTTCCGGTTCCGGTGGCGTCAGCACGTATCAACGTCTCACAGACAGCTCGTAACCTCGGCGTCATCGTTGACAGCCAGCTGACGCTGTCTGCACAGGTGGCCGCCGTGTGTTGCAGTGGCTACTACCAGTTACGGCAGCTCCGACCGCTCGTCAGATCGATGTCATCTGATGCCATCAAGATGCTGGTCCAGGCGTTTATTCCGTGTCGCCTGGACTACTGCAACTCGATGTTCTACGGCATCACTGACGGTCTGCTGAGCAGGCTGCAGTCTGTTCAGAACGTTTGGTGTCGGGGGCTAGACGCTATGACCACATAACGCCGGTGCTACAGGAGCTGCACTGGCTTCCAGTTCAGCGTCGGGTGGACTTCAAGATGGCCACTCTGGTCTAGTTGTCACTGTCCGGTGTGGCTCCACCTTACCTGCCCGCCGACTGTCAGCTGGTCTCCGACGAAGGTCGTCGTCAACTGCGTTCTGCCAACTCAAGGACATGTGTCGTCAGAAGGACCTGCAGCAGCTATGGAGACAGATGCTTTGCTGCTGCAGGTCCAAGGCTGTGGAACAATCTTCCAGCTCATCTGAGACAAACTGACATTAACTTTGAACAGTTTAAACGGCAGTTAAATACATTTTTGTTCAGGCGTTGAGAGCGCGGCGCATTGTGGCTATTGTTAAATTGCGCCTTCTAAATAATCTTACTTACTTACTTACTAGCGCAAAAATACTACTACTACAATTACTACTACTCACACTGCTACTACCACAATTACTGCTACTGCTATTACACAGCCTATATCATCTAGTACAACTACCACTAATGCAGCTGCTACAACAACTACAACAACAACTACAATTACCACAACAATTACAACAGCAAAAAGCTACTACTACAGCATCTAGTACTCTTACAACTGCTACTACAAAGTTTGGTTGGTGGCGTGGCGTAGTTGGTATTGCGTTTCGGCTGAAACAAAGTTACTCTACGCCGGGCCCGGTTAGTACTGCGATAGGTGACTGCCTGCGGGCAGGTAAACCATCTCGGTGCGAAGCCTGCCAGCTAGGTCGACTCAGCCTTCTACCCTCCGTGGGATGGTAAAATGAGCAGTAACTCATTTATATGGGTTACGGAAGGTGGAGACCTTAGCACAGCTGACTGGGGCTGCCTAGCCAGCCGCTGCGTTAGCCTGTGTCTACAGGCTGCACGTGGTGGCCATGCGGCTGGCGGCTCGGGTTAGTGATGGAAAGTGCATTAGAGGCGTTGTATGCAAGATGTGCTATACAAATTGACACCTTTACCTCTACCTTTTACTACAACAGATACTGCAAATATTACTACAACTACAGCAACCCCTACTGTGGCACAGAAAATTTTTTCTAAGGGCTGGCAGTTAAGGGATTAAACTTGGATCTTATCCTTTTGACTGCAGAATCTAATCAGATCACCTTTTTCTGAGATGAAGTATTATCAAATGTTTGGTGAAAACTGATGTACGACACAGATATTAGTAAAACATCACACACCATTTTGAACAGATGCACAAATGGACATAATAAAACGTGGCACCTGCAGGACTGGCAAACAGATATGGAGGAATAAAAAAAATTAACCTTAATCAGAAATCTAACCTCGTTATTTACATCAAAGACACCATCCTGAATCTTCTGATAGATCTCCTTTGCTGTGTTGATGAAAGCCTATGTACAGCATTCACACGCAATATCATGGAATCACACGTAGCTTGTTGTCCTTTGGAAAAGTTTGCTTGCAACTGAACACATTCACGTACTGCAGTGAGTGAAAATAAAATGACAATTCTCTGCGACAGAACTAATTCTATTGACATGGATAATGTGGATATGTTCAAAGCATTATTTTAAAACACAATTTTTTAAAACCAAGCTGTAAGAAAACAGCTGCCAGTACCATTATGAACTGAAAGTGCTCAGATAACACAAACCGTCGCCAAGATGTCTGTTTGCTATGGCAAAAGTATTGATGATCCATCAAAAATGCTCTTTGGAGATAAAACCGGAATCTTAGGCAAGTGGGAAATGAGTTACCAAGGGTATCAAATTTAAAACCCCCGTAAAAAGTCATTTGTACATTTCTAGCTCTAAATCAATGTCACCTGAAGTTAGGTCAAATTCCATTCATCACTTTTTATGCACAACAGCATGAAATGCTTCACACATCTTAGCAATCATTGAGGTTACTGTCCATCTGTACGTCACACCCTTGAGCCCTAACAAAACGGTGCAAGCTAGGATCACAAAAACTTCACTATGAGCTGCCCAAAGAATTTCATTTTTGTGACAAAATTTTGTGCCCCTAGGTGAGGGGGTTCCTCTCAAATGAGGGCGTGAAAGACAGAGACCCTCTAAATAGTACTCATTTTAACGCTATTGGCTTCTCTAATGTAAGTACAGTTACAGATAGACACAGACATGCTGCTTATCATAACAAACACTGATGACCAGCTTCTTAAAGCTATCAACATCGATGACCTTGAACGACCAGAAACCCTAAAATAAAGGGTTTTAGTGGATTATATGCGATTTCAGGCTGCAACGCAAATTTTAACAGTGAATTGTGCCAAAATGGCTGAAGATAGACCTAAACAAGCTGTGCATGAATTTTTTTGCATTTATCGTGAAAACGGTTGCTGATAGGTACAGACATGCTGCTTATCATAACTAGCACTAGTGACAAGCTTTTAGATGGTGTCAACATAGATGATATTGAATGACCTTGAACCCTTAAATTAGAAGATTTTGGTATTTTTTTGTAAATTATTGGCTGCATAATACATTTTAAAAATAAATTGCAATGAAATAAATGGACAGAGACCAGGAAACAAGAACCGCTGTAGGCTGTGGTGCATCTCAAATTACTTTTGAGTAATCTGAGCCCAGTTTTTTCTTGGATCACTTTGTACGCCGATCCAAGCATACCCAAAACTATTTACTTTAATATTCCACTGCAGGGTATTTGAAACGCTACAAGATCTTCAATCATCACTTTACTACAGATTTGACGCAAAGTATGAAAGTAAAAGAATCTAAAAAATCTTTGAATAGCCAACGCCGTTAAGACAAAATTTGGAAGATTACTTTATACTCAACCGAACATCTAAGCATCACTAAGTGGCACTACCAGCTTGAACGAGCTGACCGGCCACACAAAAATCAACCAAACAAGCTCAAAAAATTTCTAATAATGACTGTTCTAACAACCTCTTATACACCCAGGACAGTTGTTTTAGAAACTTTTTCCATGCTGGCCCACACTTAGTCATGTAGCTCAAACTATTTTTCATTTGGTCACACGTGATTGCACCCATAGGTTATCGACACGTTATCCCACCACATTACTGAGGTATTCTGCTGACGACAGTTCAAAACAACCTCTTCAACATTAGCTGCAGTTTTTGCCGAGGTCTCCATGAAGATGAGGCCGTGTTCCTGCGCGAAAGCTTCACCCTCCTCCTTCTTCACATCGCGTCTCGCTTCCAGATCACTGCCAGACACACACAGCCAGCCACTGCAACGTTTCACACCATGCGCTGTACCATTTAAAACTAGCAAAACGTTAGTCGACGTCATCACTAATGCGTAGTCAGTAAGGACCACAGCATCACCCCCGAGTATCCACATAATAAGACTCGTCTCCAGAAGTCAGCAGGCGAAGTGCTGTTGTCCCCATGAAGTTGGTCAAGCCATCTGTTCCTAGGGACAGAATATTGATGACAAAATGTATTAAGCACATTAGAGATCTTTTTGAGTATGCGCTATACAAATTTACACTTTACTTACTTACTTACTTACAGCCTCCAGCTATGGTCAGGGAGATAACCATGCTGCATACCGTTAAACCACTAATACAAGCTGGGTCTCTAATACAAGCCGTGGGTTTGAGTCTGATGTTTTAATAGAAGCCGGGTTTCAAACAAAAGCCGGATCTCTAACACAAGCCGGAGGTCTAAGTCAAATGTTCTAATAGAAGCCGAAGGATTCTATTAGCAGTTTTTACGGTATTTTTGTTTTCAATGTGACAGATGAATGGACAAATAAAACCCACATTAAAATTGCTACACAACAGCACTGAAAACAGCAATGTTTAAGAATGATGCAAAAAGGAATTAAAAGCTAAGTAAAGTGCACAGCACACTGCACAGGCAAACAGAAAGTATTAACAAAGCCACATTAGAATTCAGAGACAGTGCCATATGATGTATTACACAGGGTGGCCACTCTCCAGTCATGATCAAATTCCCCGACTTTTCCAGACATTTTAAGGGAACATAGACGAAGCATTGCCCCTCGCAACAGTAGTGATATGATGTATACTGGCAACAATTGTAATTATTTACCAGAGAATTAACTGACCAAATTTAGTGCAGTTTGAACAATAAAGGCAAACAAAAGCGGCTTACTGGCACCGCAAATTTAAAAGTATGGGAGTACAAGTCTGCGAACAAAGCGAGCAGAAAAAAAATGGAGTTGAACACAAATATTCAACTAGTAACGAACAGTTTTGGGACACTTTTCCCTGACAAGATTTTCCCCTGACATTTCCCTGACATGTTTCAAATTCCCTGACATTTCCAGGTTTTCCAGGTTTTCCGGACAAGTGGTCACCCTGATTACACCAACAGTGTTTGGCTGCGTTATAAAAAAACCTGATTTTATTGTTTTTGACTATCATCATCATTATCCTTGACTCCCACCTAAGAAGAAAAATGCTGCTGTGTGGTGAGCAATGAAGGCAGGAGCAGTTGCCAAAGTGTGAACAATGTTTGTCAAAATAAAGGCTGATAAATATGTATAACTTATTAAGCCAGTGATTTTCAACCGGGGTTCCACAGAACCCAAGGGTTCCGCGAGCATCTGCCAAGGGTTCTGCAACCGGCCAGTAAAAATGACCTAGCTTGCGAAATCACGCCAGACAGTGTCGTAGAAATACTCGGGATTTTTTTTGTTTTAATCCATTTCTACGCGTTTTTTTTTGCATAGACTTACTCTGCTGAATCATCTTTGTTGTTAGTAAAATTTTGGCATATATATTTGCATTTTACGCTTATAGTTCATTATAACGTAACCTTCCTATGCACGACATTATTTAACTCCAAGGCATTAGAAATGAAGAAGAAAAAAAAGAACGTATTAATTAGGGTTATGGTTACAAAATCGTTCGGCCATTTACTTAATTAATTCAATTCTTTGAAAACTCAGCTAAAGAAAATTAAAAAGACTCGTAGGCGTGTCTTTCCTAAAAGCGTCCACGTGCTAAATTTTCTGGGTTGGTGGCTGGGCTAAGCGGCCGTCGATGACCGCCTCGCCCGTCGTGTTTGGAATACAGTAACATACTGCTGCCTACTAATGCGGTCAAATTTCATATTGGTCATCTTTGTCTGCTTTGTCATCCTAATGACGGCTCTGCCCTCAGTGCCCAGCTAGGGAAATGAGTCCGTAGGCACCCTGTAGCTTCAACCTCGCGTACGTCGCTAGACTCACGGATCAATGCATGGGGTTCCGTGAGTGACCTTCACGCTTGTGTGGGGTTCCGTGGCAGCAAAAAGGTTGACAAACACTGTATTAAGCTGTGCAACTCTATTGGGTTTAGCTTCTTGTGTTACTCAACTTGCAAAAGTGCCATAACTATCAGTTAAATTGTGCACTAATCACTAGTAGTTATGCCTCTCTAGCTGGTTATGTTACCACTGTAGTCTGGTGAATCAGACCTTTTGTTGCCAATCAGCATGATGACCATGTTGGAACTGGAGTGCTGGCGAGCATCGTCCAGCCAAGTTGTCAGGTGATTGAACGTGTCTCGTCTGATACAAAACAGATATCAAATGCAGTCGTTCCGCATCACATCGCTTCTTTTCACAATCATTCGTTCATAATTTTATTTACATCAGCTCTTATCAACAAACACTGCTGCCACTTTACTGCTCTGGCAGTATTCGCAAAATGTTGCACGAACAAAATTTGATATTTCTCACCATGCAATTAATGAACATTTACATCACGTTCACTCTTGCAGTGTTCATCCATCTTCAGCATTTTGTCTGCAGTGGTATGATGGGTTAATGACTCCATGGGCAGACACAAGCATGACAAAACAAATATCAGTGTAGGATTACACTACCAATCATCACCAACCGTGTACTAACTGCAGTGCATAAGTGTCAAAGTGTCTCAAAACACACTAATTCCATGCTGGCCAACAGTCGGTCATGTAGCCAATACTACTGTTCATTTGGTCAAACATGATTGCCGGTACGTGACATTTGGCGTCGCCGTTTGGGCGCTCACTGTTTAGGCACCTGGACGTTTAGGCGCTGGGACGTTTGGGCGCCGAACGTTTCGGCGCTGTGCTGCTTTAGTGCCGTCTCCCTTTCTATCTTATGTAGTCGTTGTTCTTCAGTGGCATGATGGGTTAATAATAATAATATAATAATAATAATAAATTCAACTGCACTTCTTAAGGCCTATACTACTTGAATGTTTGCTAATGTAGGCATTGTACGTTCTGTTTTATTTTACGATAAATAATTAGGCTGGTAGGTCGGTGGGTTTTATACTCCAATCTCATCTATACTGTACCTATGCTCAGGGCGTGATAACATGTGGCTAGGCCTACTTCAAAGACTGCACAGCACAGTAGGCCTACGCAGCTGCTATGGCAGACAACATGCCGATTTACGATAGCCCGCATTGCTGCCTTCGTGTTTAAACTTAACAGCTCTCTACACGTACATTTGATGTTAAGTTGTTAATCGGTGTGAACGTGCTGCATGCTGATTGCTAGTTATAAATCTGCTATTTTGCAATCACATACTTGCATAGCTGTTTATGCACTTGCAGTATCTTATGCAAAACAATCGTTCGTATACACAACGTTCCCTATTTCCATACAGGCATAACACACACGTAATAAACTAATAAACTAGTTCATTATGCGTTAACAGCAATAACGCGACACAGCGCCGAAACGGCGGCGCCCATACGTCCTCAGCGCCCAAAGGGTGAGCGCCGAAATGGTCGTGCCCAAATGGCAACGCCCAAATGTCAAGCTCCGCATGATCGCACCCTTGGCTTGATTACCAATAAGTTACCCCACATAGACAATATGGTAGACAAAGGGAAAGGCAGTATAAGTGCCTGCGAAGAATACGTTTGTTTAATACCCACTATCCTACTCCGAACTGCAGTTTAACATGTGCATAACAGTAAAACAAAAAAGCCAGCTGTCACTAGGGAAAATGTGCTACAGCCTATAGAGTTATGATTACAGTACTGACCTTCAAGGTCATCCACAGTCGATAATTTTCATCTCATCTTAAAGGGCGCTGACATGCAATTTCCTAATAGAGACTAACAGCAACCTAAACCCTATCTCGCACCGTTTATCCACAATACATCTGTTACAGACAGCCAGACAGAGAGACGATGGACAGACACATCGTGCCTTAGATGTGCTATACAGCATAACTGTAGCACATCAACAAGCAAACTGTGAAGTCCTATAAAAAAACAGTAAAAACAAGTAACAGCTAACCGTGTGATGTCATACACAAGCAGGGCTCCTGCAGCACCTCGGTAATATGACCGCGTTATTGAACGGAATGACTCCTGGCCAGCCTAGCAACCCAAACAACAAAACTCTCAGTGAATGCATCACAACAGACAACTAGATTTCGCTTACAAAGTTTTAACTGCTCAGTGTTAATTGGGTGTGGCTTGGTAGTCTAACGGTAATGTGCCGGACTTGTAATCCTGAGGTCACTCAGGGGCCTAGGTTCGACTCTGCACTACGACCTTAGGCAAGTTGTTCACACACGTGCCTCTGTCACCAAGCAGTATAATTTGGTACCAGCTTCACTGCTGGGATGTAAACAGGCACACCGTGTGATATACTGGCCCCGTATCCGTGGTCTCGCAGTGTAAAAAACTGGTGTCTGGCTGAGGGCCTAGGATACGAAGATCAGCGCTGCCCCATGGGCCTTAAGGCTCGGGAAAGAACTTTACATTTACGTGATATTAATTGCCATGTTCTACTGATAAAACCTGTTTTGGATTTATTGGATGCAATATAGCAAAATATGTCTATAGTTAACAAGAAATTTGAGCTAATGCACATCAGACGCGCGAAAGCCTATAGCAGTTCCTGTTCGCAAACTGTTAGTCTATCTCCAGCCATTTCAACGCAGTTCATTCTTGGAGTGTGCGCTGCAGCTGAAAATCGCAAAAATCAATATAACCCCTTATTTCGGAAGTTTGGGGTCTTTCAAAGTCATCGATGTTGATACGACTGAAAAGCACATCATTAGCGCTTGTTGTGATAGGTAGCATGCCCATGCCTATCTGCGTTTTCACAAAAGACTGGTCAACAACAGTAAAATAACAACTTTTGCAGGGGTACCGCTCTTTGATGCCCTTGTGTGCAGGTTTCCTTGAACCTAGAAAATCGAGACTTGGACTGCTGAAATGTAAGTTTGATGCTAAAAAAAATTCATATGCAGCTTGTCCTTGTCTATCTCAGTTGGTTTTTGCGCAATTCGCTCTTGAAATGTGTCTCACAGCCCCAAATCGCCAAAAAATCCATAAAAACCCTTATTTTAGCGTTCAAGGACATCAAAGGTCATTGAATTCGGTGGCAATCGAAAGCCAGTGTACGACTTCCTATTAGTGATTAATAGTAACCTAGGCCCTATCTCGCACTGTTACTGAGATACAGCAACTTATTGGCTAAAAATCGCAAATTTTGCTCAACCCCCTCTCATTCAGCTTTACGGTTCTTGAAACTAGTCTTCCTGGCAGCCGATACTGAAGATTTGGTGATTCTAGCTTGCACCGTTTTTAACTGATCCACCCGTGTGACAAACAGATGGACAGACAGACAGAATCGCAATGGCTAAGACGCACTGAAAGCAATAGCTGCTTTCACATACGCAAAAATAAACTTAGCAGCTGATTTACAATTTTCTAGGAAAAGTAACAATTAATTAGCAACAAATTTAGTGTGCAGAATACTCCACAAAAACATCTCATAATTGCACACTTTATAATTTTACCAACGGGATACTTAAATTAACTGGCACAGTTTTTTTTGTAAAGAAGAGATACAAAAAGCTCAACTACCACTTACATGGGACGAAAGCACAAAGATGACAGACACCCTGCTCTCTAAGTGGTAGCAAAGCTTCTTGTTCCTAGCCTCCCCCATTTAATGTTTCGATCACTGTAACTCCTTTCAAATTTCGGGATTCCCTTTAAAATCCTGGTGCTAAACTCATTCACACAGCTAAAGTAAGATGTCATAATCCTAGCTTGCGTCATTTTATTACCGTATGTGAGAGTTTAACATTCAGACTGGTGGACAGACATGCTAGCTCCCTGTAAGAATTACACCTGACTACCAAAGCTCTTGAAGTTACAGCAATCAAAGAAATGAAGCAAAAAAGTGAAACACGAAAAGTCAATCTCAACAATATGCTAATGATTAAATTTTAAAAATCAATCCTAAAAATATGTTTCAACAATTAACTCCAGTATTGAGCATTAATTATTATAACACTATAGAGCTACTACGGGAGATAAAGTATGCTTTAAAAATCTTCGAAAAGGCACAGCGGAAAAGAAAAATGATAAGTGGGTTAAACTGACTGTGTCCCAGATCTGCAGCTTGATCTGCTTGCCATCAATGTTGACCATACGTGCACCGAATTCCACGCCAATTGTCAGGTCATGAACTGGCTGAAAGCGCTTGTCTGTGAACTGCAGTAGCAAGCATGACTTGCCAACGGCTGCAAAACAGTGGCCAAATCGAAGAGACAAATCAAGTTTTAGAAAATACCAATAAGGCAACTAAGTTAGCTGTTCTCTGTGTCTTGTCTGTGCCCCTTGCTATCAAAGTTAATCACACATAGCTGGAAAAATTCTCCGCAACTTCAATGGACAGAGACCGTGCATGCTGTAGCGTGCATGGTCTATAACATTTTCTGCACACTCTCAATAAGTAGCTGGAACTTTCGTACCTAAGAACTTTCGTTCCCGGGAACAAAAGTTCCACAGGTGGAACTTTCATTCCCTGGAACATTCGTCCCCAGGAACTTTTGTTCCCTGGAACTTTCATTCTCAACATCAAAATTAGCATAGATCTTTCGTTCCCTAACACTGATTATTAAACCCTACTGTACACAATTTTTGATGCGCTTTTTTAATTACAGCTATGCTGTATGCGCCGATGGTACCATTGTCATCTGTCTCTCATCCGTCCGGATGTATTGTGGATAAGCATTGGGTCATAGAAAAAAACTTTTTAGATGGATAATTAGTTCTGCGTCAATGCTCTCTGCATACAAAATTTCGGGGATGCAGTGCAAGGGAAACATTTTCAAATTTGGGGTTGAATAGATGGGGGTAAAAATGTGCATTTTTAAAGGGAAAACTAGCCATATTTCACCCTTTCAGATGAGATAAAAATCATCAAACTTGCATGACCTTGAAAGTCAGTACTGCAACAGGAAGTGTATAAGCTGTAGTGCATCTTCTCTAGTAACAGCTGGGCTTCCTTGTTATTATTATATCCTGCTTAAACTCTAGCTATATGCATCTAGCAAGTGACACAAAATTGGGGTTTTTTCACTGAAATATAAGCACTATACATAAGGACAAGGAGTTCAGTAATTACCAGTGTCAGGGAACAAAAGTTCCTGGGAACGAAGGTTCCAAGGAACGAAAGTTATCGGGTATGAAAGTTCCATGAATCCTCAGTAACACCATGCATTTCTCTCATACGCCCCCACCCCAACACCAACACAAACTTGTAGTCATATCCACGCAGAGTGACTTCAGTTATGTAGAACTGTGTATTACAGGTCTGCCAAATGCTAATGTCATAGTCACAGCTGTACAAAACGTACTGTATGGCTGTCATATGAACATAAACAAGTGAGATGCAACCTTCCTCAACAAGCACATCTACATAAATAACATAATTATACTCATTGCAGTTACCACATACCAGTATCTCCAATTATTATATACTTGAATAAGTAAGAATACGACATTATATACTAATTATGTAGCCAAATAACTACATAACACTACAATGTTTACACACAAAAAGCTGATGACGTCACCATCGATCCATAGATTCGTAGAACGCCATAGGGAAATACGGAAATGTATTAGTTCTGCAAGGTTGCCATAAAAGTGCTGTTTTATTCATAAAAAGGTAATAAAAATTATTTAAGTGTCATTCTGAGTATTACAAACACTGAATTTAATATTATATATTTATTCAGTTTAATGATTACAAATAACAGTGGCTTGCACACCTTCATATGTATAATATTCTTGGATATATGACGTCATTGTTGACGTCATTTTAATCGTACTTGTAATTACGCGCGAAAGCAGCTACTGCTTTCAGTGCGTCTTAGCCATTGCAATTTTATCTGTCCGTCCGTCTGTCTGTCTGTCCGTCTGTCACACGCGGGTAGATCAGTCAAAAACGGTGCAAGCTAGGATCACCAAATATTCACCATCGGGTGCCTGGAAGACTCTAGTTTCAGAAACGGTAAAGCTTTTCCATAAATTCGAAGGGGGTCACCCGAACGAGAGCGCTAAATGAGAGGGGGTGGGCAAAATTTGCGAACTGGCTGTCGAATGGTGTCCAATTCAGTGACTTTGAATGACCTTGAACGCCAAAATAGGGGGTTTTATGGATTCTTTTGGTGATTCTGGACTGCGACACAAGTCTATGTCATTCACAAGGTGGCGCCACGCTACTATCGTTATGCGATCCAGATTGAGAATTTGGTATTTGTATATTAACTTAGCGTGAACCGGAACTGCTATAGGCTTTCGAGCGTCTCGTGAGCATTAGCTCAAATTTCTTGTTTTTAAATGTAAACTGCTAGCACTGTGTTGCAAACTTGTTTGTGTGTGTAAAGTGACTATTAATAAAGAAAAATACGCATTTAAAAAGTATATTTGGCGATCAAGCAATTATTTATTCCGACATGAACTGAAATTTGAGCAATTACAGAAACGTTTGAACTGTTGACGACAAGTGTACGTGATTGTGCATGAACCATAATAATGTTTATTTCAGAAAGTGGACTTCAATTAAGTCTGTAGAATGACATCACAGATGTTGCAGAGGAACAGACAAACGGACAGATAACTTACGATGGTAATAGTAGAATGATGGCGTAATGCTAATAAAGAAGCCCAGCTGTCGCTAGAGAAGACGCTATATAGTCTACAGCCTGTGATCAGCGACCTAGGCTCTATCTCGCACCGCTTAACCACAGTACACCGTGACACAGATACATGGATGATAGTCTGTGCCATGGACGCCTGCATCATAGTTCACAGCTTTAGCGCGTCAAAAAAAATTTTCTGAACTACAGTTTATTCTTTTCGTAAGTAAGTAGCAACAAGGAGTACGTCACTCCGTCGGAACCGGGAACCACCTTAAGACTGTGTTTATCTGAGAATATCATGTATATGGTATTTTCTGTTATTCAGGAAAGATTGTGATTAACATGTATTGTCCATAACGTTGTATGTACGTTCACTTTAAGTTTTCTAAATTGCTTGACAGCCAGGATTACTTTGCCAAGGTGCTAGCTCAGTTAAACTTTTCCAGAGAAACAGGGAGAGAATTTGTCAAGGGTCGTTTATTTTGGGAAAGGATTAGCAGGGTCGTCGATATAGTAGAAACATACAGGTTTAATTTGCCTGTCATACTTGTCGGAGGTAATTATTTTTCCCAGAATAAACTGACAAAATTGGCACATTTAGTGCAGTTTAAATGTATGCTTATATTTTGTCTGGAGGATTGGGGGAAGGGGCCTCATCTGTATGACAACAGTATGACCACTGTAAGAGTAAATGACCACTGTATGGCCGCTGTATGACCACTGTGTGACCACTGTATAACCACTATATGACACCAACGCGGTAGGCATAGAATTGTGTCTGTTGACTAGGACTGTCTATGACATGGACACCGGACAAACAGACACACTGCCTAGCAACTTATGTTGAATTGTATTTTATTTTGAATGTTATTTTTTACTTTATTTTATTCTGAATTGTATTTAATTTTAAATTATTTTATTTTATTTTCAATTTTATTTTATTTTCAATTTTATTTTATTATGAATTTTAACACTTTTTTATTTTTAATTTTATTATTTTAAATTAGTTTTATTTTATTTTTGTTGAATTTTATTTTATTTTGAATATATTATATTTTATATTTGAATTTTAGTTCATATTGAATTTATTTCTACAGCAAGCATTTTTTCTGGAGTGTTTTATTTCCTTACTTACTTCACGTTTAAGTTCACAGTTTTGATGCTTAGCTATTGTACGTTTTATATGATGATGCAATGTTTTGGTGGTCGGTATAATAATCGTGAGATCATTACTTCAAAGTGCTTTTTTTGGTACTACCGGAAGGAATTGAATGGTGTCATAATGATGTCTTTTATAGTACTTGGCGAGTTCATTTCACCGGTGAGATATGAAATAGGTATAAATAAGTGTAATCTTGCCACGGTGTGGTCTGATGCGGTCCTGTGCAGTGCTTTGTTGGACCGGTTCAAAGTATCCCTAATAAGCGATTCAAATGATATTCTTAGACAAAAACTGTTTGCAAATGCCTGCTATTTTCCACAAAAAGCATATAGAAACGACAAGAAAAAAAACACCGATTTAATATGTTATAGAACTAATAATTGAAATGTTTACATTCAGCACGATGTCAACAAATGATGGCACGGCAACCATAGATTAGCGGTCCCTAATCTATGGTTTATTGTAGATTAGCGGTTGCCAATCTATGGTTTATCTGACGACATTTTGGTACATAAATGACGTCTTTTTTCTTCCTATAGTGACCACTTTTGGATGCAACTCCAACTGTTGTTAATTGTACACGTTCTGGAGTGCACGTTGATATATTGGGTTAAACCCCCCCTTCGGGTACACACCGGTCACCCTGGCCCGTGATCTAATTATTAGCTTACTGACTGCTAGACTGGTTTGATAGACTCTGAATGTGGCACGTTGTTGATCTAGGTTGTGTTTCAAGAAGTTGTTTGTGTAGTGACACATCACCGGGACGATGGCTGAGCAGGATGATCTGACTGGCGATCTTTCACTTGTTGATCACAATCGACTACAGGAGCGAATACGCATGTCGAAGAAGCAGCGAACGATGCAGCTTAAGGCTTACGAACAGAATGAAAAGCGCATGGCAAAGCAGCAGCTGAGTGCTGACAAGAAACTCTTTAACAAGAGGAGCAAGAAAGGTGGCAGTGGCGTTGATTTGGCCGGCATGCGGAATTCAAAGATTGTATTTGGTGACGGCGTCTTGATGATGGATGTCATTGCTAGAAAGGACATTCCTGAGTGTAAGCGGTTTCTTTTTTATAGTAGTTGCATTTTTTCTTATTTACTCAAATTCCGTTTCATTTATTCTTGGACTTTATTAACTCCACTAGTGATGAAATTCCGAGCATAGCAAGATTTTACTTTTTAGTGGAGACACTGAGCTCAGCTACTTATATTATATATGAAAAAAACTGCAAGTCCATAGTTGTATAAAGTATAATGTTGTATAAGCGCTGATGTAGAACGACAAAAATCCAAAAGTATAAGCACGAACTAATGTATTAGCTTAGACATTTAATTTGTTCTCAGTAGCCAGATCCTTCCAGAACTTTTGAGTTATCTTGCTAATGCACAGACAAACAAACAAAGTCTGTCAAAAACATAACCTCCTTGGCGGAGGTAATAATAGCATCACCGGTGTATACATACATTTTAAAAAAGTATTGTTTTTTCGTGTGTCTTTTTCTGCTGTTTGCTGTTTGACTCACTTTAAGTCACTGATTTTGAAAGAAATTGAGGCATAAGTTGTACTGTATGTCAATTGCTCAGTGAAACGGCTGTTGGTGTCTGGTGTGAGTCCTGATGTCACAGGCATTGATGGTCTCACTGGCCTTCATCAGGTAGTTTTTGCTTTGTTTCTTTAATGCTTTTATTCATCACCATTGGGTGTTTTCATGTTGTCTGGCTGTGCGTCTTATGTTTATTCATTTGTGATGCTGTTGTCTTTATTTACTACTGTTTGTGAATTTTATCAAACCTTTGTCAGTTGTGTAATTATATGCACGTGTTGTAAGCTGCATAAATATTGAGTTATTGATCGCTTATCTTTTTTTGACCTGGATAATGGTGCAGAGAACTGGATGCTGAAATTTGCTGACGATACAAAGGTATTCTTTGCTGTTAACAACGATTTGGATCGTAGTTTTCTTCAGAAAGATTTGGATAATCTCATGATGTGGGCCGAAGAATGGCAAATGATGTTCAACATGTTACAATGCACCTGGGTTATAAAAACCATGGCTATATAGTTATTACATGGACAGGAAGCAACTTTATACAATAGAAGAAGAAAAAGATTTAGGGTCAGTCATTACCATAGACTTTAAAGTATCTCAGCAATGTAACCAAGCCTATGCAAAGGCAAGCAGGATGCTTGGTTTTATCGATCGATCTATCAAACACAAAGACAGAGATATTTTACTCAGCCTATACAAATCTCTGGTCAGGCCTCACTTGGAATATTGTATACCGGCGTGGTCACCTCCTTATGTGAAGGATAAAGAATTAATTGAACCGATACAGCACAGATTTACGAGGATGTTCCCGGAATTATGGAAGTTACCATTTTTGCGAAGATTGCAACACCTGAAACTGTGGACGCTTGAAGAACGAAGAGTTCGTGCAGATTTAATCAAAGTCTACAAAATCATACACAGAATATCATCAGTCTCAATTGACACGTTCTTTAAATATAACAACTATGGTGTAACAAGAGATCACTTACTGAAACTTATGAAGAAGAGAGCATTAACTGACTTGTGACACCACTTTTTCTCAGAACGTGTTATTGACATTTGGAATAGCCTTGATAATAGAACAGTGACATCTGGGTCAATTAACATCTTCAAAGGTAATTTGGAAAGACTCAGACAGTCAAAAGATCAAAAGAGACGGTGTAATTTACGGAAATGGAAACGGAAATGCATAGAAATGGATTTTAAACGATTCCGTTAACGAAAACGGAAATGGAATGGTAACGATTAAGACCAGAACGATAATAAAACAAAAACGCAAAGGTGGAAAATGGAAACTAAAATGAATTTGCTGGATAATACGTTACAGTGATTTTGTAATCTGAATTTCTGAACAGTACTATGCGTTGCATTGGCGAGACAGTAGCTCATGTTGATGATAATGTGTTATGTTGCTAGAGCTGCATAGACTCTTGGACTTGATTCTTGCGGTCTATATTATTCTTTGTTATCAGTACTTGGTAGCAGCTGGCAGTATAGGCCTAGCACCAGACGTGTCGCCATGCATAGCAGCTGTTGCAACTTGTCTGTAGTGTTAGGCTTAATACCAGCTGAGTGAGCGAGCAAGCAACGATCGCTGTCTGACCTAGTTGTATTAGTTGGGAGTCGTAAACAGATTCGGTTGACTGAAGAAGGGTTCGTCTGTATCAGATACCGGGGTCATGGTTCTGCACATGATGCCCCACCTACTACTGAAGGACAGTAAGCAGATGCTCTGGCAGTGACAGTATCTTAATGACTGTACACAACTGGTAAATTCACCTCTGAAGCTGACCATATCATTTATCATTTTCTACGGCATTTCGACTCTTTCCTCCTTCATCCCACAAATGAACGCTCTCATGCCACTAGAGGTATGGTCTATGGCAGACAAGTGTTAGGCGCTGACGGCTGAAGCTCATGGTTTGACTGCCAGCCAGACTGTCATACCGTATGCCCCCTAGTGAGTGACTTGCAGAACGGCGTCTGATGTTGAGACAGTATGTTGCAGATGTGATTTAAGTACATGTTAGTGTCAGTAATAGCAACTGTCATTTTTGACTTATATTAGTCCAACGTTCAAACTTTTTTTTATCTCATAGCATGTGAACTTAAGGTCGTTGAACAGTTCAGCAGTGATAGTGACACTACCGACTAAGCCTATTCATAGTTTTTGCTACAGGTATTTGTATTATATATATATACATGTTATCTGTGTTTGCTCTTTATTATACCGTAACTGAATGCGAATAGTAAAGAACAAAAACGAAAACGGAAAACTTCGTCCAAATGGAAACAAAATTGAAACTGAAATCACCTATTTAAAACTGAAACTGAAACTGAAATGATACTAAAACTTGAAACTTAAATCACACTGAAAAGAGATAGATCTGTTTGTTGGCAACTAATGCTACTTGATCTACTGAGGCTGAACCATGCCATCAGGGAGGCCTTGTCCGGTAAGCCGGTAAGCTAACTGTGGCAGAAATATGTGTGGGAATGTAAATTTACAAATTTAATCACATGGCACTGACCACGTCCATTTTAAGAACTGTGTAAAAGTATTTTATGATTCATATGGCAAAGCTGTGTTCTAAATTTGGTGAAGGTAAATCCATGTGCGATGGCACAGTCTTATTAGCAGAAGCGAGAAAGATACCTGGACATGTTACAGTGATTTTGTAATCTGAATTTCTGAACAGTACTATGCGTTGCATTGACGAGACGGTAGCTCATGTTGATGATAATGTGTTATGTTGCTAGAGCTGCATAGACAATGCTCTGGACGTGGTTTGCCTGCTGGTGGAAGCTGGTGCTAATGTTAACGCCCGTGACACTGAGATGTGGACACCCCTTCATGCTGCTGCCACATGCGGACACTTGGGCCTGTGTCGCTATCTCTGTGAACAGTAAGTTACAACACTTGCTGTAGCTATGTTATTTCCTAAACCGGCCATTTTGTGTTGACTACTTTGATGATTTGCTTGCGACTGACATATTTGTACTTAAACCAAAGTGAATTTAGGTTAGTCATTGTGCTATGATCCACATTTTATGAACTTTGCTTTTTTTGCTTTATTTGGACTGAGTGAGATTATAGTCAGTTTTTAGCTACCTTACTTAGGTAACGGTCGAGCTATTGGCATGGTAGTCATCTGTCTCTTCGTTGTGTCTGTCTGTTCGTCATGGATGTACTGTCAGTCTGTGATTAAATGGTGCAAGATAGGACCTAGGTTGCTATTGATCACTAATAGGAAGTCACATATTGGCTTTCAAATGACATGAAAATCATTAACCTTGTATGACCTTGAAGGGCCATAACACACTATTATATGCCAATCATGCAGTACTGCAGCTGAACGATAAGTCGTAGAGGGTCTGCAATGATACCACCGGATTGAGCGCTGGCAACTTCCTATAGGCTAGCAATAGTAACCATGTCTCCATCTGCAGCGGTTTGGTCGCAGTTTTGAATGGAATGTTCAAAGCTATAAGTGGCCGTATCTCGGAAACGGTGAGAGATACGGCCTGGGTTACTACTATTAATCACTAATAAGAAGTGGCACACGCCCTGTCAGATTAGATGGAAATCATTGACCTTAGATAACCTTGAAGGTTGTTACACACTATTGTGGCTAAATGGTGCGAGATAAGGCCTAGGTTGCTATCGATCATGGATAGGAAGTCGCATATTGGCTTTCAAATGACATGAAAATCATCGACCTTGGATGACCTTGAAGGTTACTGATAACCAGTACGGTTGGCTATCTTAGCGACAGCTGGACTTATTGTTGTTAATTCTGTATATTGCTAAAAGTCGGGTTAGTTGGCTGTGTGATGTTTGCTTTTCATTTCTTTTTCATTTTCGTGTTCAATTTTGAATTGCTTTTCTTGTTTTTGTTTCACTTTTATTTTATTATTTTGGTTTTTGAATTATATGTCATTTTTATTAGGCCGCTCGGAACAGTAGTTCCAGGAAGGCTTTATGCTTTACAAGAGTTATTTCTTCTTTTTTTCATCGCGAGATCTCCGAGAGGTCCCTCAGCCGATCGCCGTGAAATTTTGCCACATGGTCGGAAGCATGTTCAATTTACAAATGCCGGTCCATAAATTTGGGGAACTGTCCCTGAAAAAAATTTTAGGGACGAAAAATGCTAAATTTGGCCCGATTTTGGACCCCTTTTCAGTTTGAGCACCAGTGTCTCTGGAACGAATGGAGATATGCAAAAAAGGAAAACTAATTTATCGACTGTGTTTCCTCCTGCATTCGGTGAACTTTGGTCCACTAACTACGGAAATTCGCCTTAAAATTTTTACACCCACCACAGAATGGCCAAGTATTGCTAGCACATACCCCACAGGGGTTAGGGGTTTCCCCAACAATTTTTTTCAATAGGGGTCAAAAATTGGCTTAAAATGTAGCGTGTGAGCCTCTATAACTTTGGAGCTAAGGAAAGTAGCTTAATGAAACTTTACCACGTGACGTGCCACTAGGTGGGGTGTTAAGCCAAGAACAGTTTTTGGGGCACTGCCTTCTTAAAATTTGGGAAGGTAAAAACCGTCCAAAGTTTGCTACGATTTAGGACAACATTTGACTTTGACCACGAATATCACTGGAATGGATGGAGCTGTTGACAAGTGTTAAACGGCTTTTTTAAGCATTGTCTATACCATGTTGAACAGAAAAAATTGTGAACTTTGTCCACAAACAAAAAAATTATAGGGGCTCATGTTGACCCACCCAAAATTGACAGTGCGCATGTTTTCATACTAGTTTTGACTTTGATCGCGAATATCTCCGGAAGTTATCAAGACGTCGACAAGCAGTAAACGGCTTTATCACCAACCACTCCTCCCAGGTTTAGTGCAAAAAATTTGTAAACTTTTGTCCACTAACAAAAAAGTTACAGGGGCTCATTTTGATCTATCCAAAATTGACAGTGCACACGTTTTCAAACAACTTTAGACTTTGATCGCACATATCTCGGGAATGGATAGAGGTATCGATAAAAAAGGAAAATGAGAACCGATACAAGGAAAATGGCGTTCTCAACTACAATCAATTTCATGTCGAACGCAAAAAATGGTCAACATGGGTTCACGAATAACAAAGTTCTGTTGTCTCATTTCGAACTACCCAAGTTTAACATTGCGCTTGCTACACACGTATATGATATGCAGTTG